>Ga0210043_1001622_pt1 | contig 17740 bp, 20 predicted proteins | sample CryGeymet201501t_FD_183990 | JGI IMG/M metagenome (GOLD analysis project Ga0210043, IMG submission 183990) | Groundwater microbial communities from Crystal Geyser aquifers in Utah, USA - Crystal Geyser metaG 2015-01t (SPAdes) (version 2) | ecosystem: Environmental > Aquatic > Deep subsurface >... | reverse complement strand
GACGAGGACGACGACGACGACGAGGTCGAAGAGGCACCGGCCCCGCCCAAGGTCCGTCGCAGCAAGAAGAAGTAGACACCCCTCGGGGGTGGGCCGTCCTGGCCCACCTCTGTCGGACAACCGAGACACACAGGACAGCCCCATGACCGTGCGCCACACCCGTCCCTACGGCTTTGTTAGCAAGGTTCCAGCGAGCTTTCCTGTGCTGCCTCTGGAGAAGGCCAAGGCCTACGAAGCGCTCGCCAAGCGCCGTGGCGCGTCCAAGGTGGCCCGATCCTCTCGGGGGTTCTTCGCCGCATTCAAGCGTGCAGGTGGCCACGTCACGACCATGGGGAAGGACCCCCAGTTCGGCCAGGACTGGGGGCGTCGCCGGCGCGCCTTCCTCAAGCGCCACATGGCCCAGATCGTGGCCAAGCGGGAGCCGCTGTTCAACGCAGACGGCACACCGACCAACCGACACCTGGCCCTCATCATGTGGGCCTACAGTCCCAAGGCAGGCCAACTGTGATTCTGACCCCTGACGGCTGCGAGCGCTTCGAGCGCATCGCTGCGGACATCACCAACGGCGTCAAGCTCGCAGACCGCGCGGGCCAAGACAACCTGGGTGGCCCCAAGGCGCTGGAGGCTGCCGTGTACCTGCGGACCTTGGCAGCCCAGGGGGTAGTCACCAAGAAGGACGCTGACCGGCTTCGCGAGGTCTCCGACGAGATCCTGGTGGGCGTGGACGCGGCCCGCGACTTGCTCAAGTTCGTCCCCAAGATCATCTGGAAGACCGCCGTGGAGGCGGCCACCCACGACGCGCAGTTCCTGCGCGGCATCGCTACCATCACCGAGGGTGAACCGTGACGTCGCTATTGTCCCGCATCAAGGTCATCTATGACGCCGACTGGGCCAAGGCCCAGAGGGAGACCATGGCGGCCCTGGACGCGTTCAAGGCAGAGGACCCCGAGACCCCGTGGGCGACCCTGGTGCCTGTGGTGCCGGGCGACCCCGGCCCTCAGATGGGCCTGGCCGTCCAAGCCTGGTCTCTCGGTCTCACCAACGTGGCGGTGCAGCTAGGCTTCGACGTCATTCACCCAGACGAGTTCAAGACGCACGTGCTCCCCCACCTGACGGCCGCAGCCCAGGGAGGCGTCGTACCTGGGCGCATGGTCATCTGGACGTCTCGCCCGGACGTCGCCGTGCGGATCGCGCTTCTGCGTGCGCGGTGACCGTGCCGCGTCGCCCACGCAACGGGGACAAGGATGAGCGCAAGCTGCTGATGTTCGGCTCCCGAGGCGCAGAAGCCCTCGGGTGCGAGCACGTCATCCAGACCCGGTACGACCAGATCCGCTACGTCGTCCAAGGTGCCCGAGCGCGCGCCAGGACCGGGTCGGTGCTGATCGTCATCTCGGGCTACCCCTCGGACGCCCAGAAGCGTAGGGTCATCCAGATCGCCGAGCAACACGGCTACACTGTCGTGGGGGGCCACCCGGCGAGCGAGGAGGGCCCATCGCGCCCCGCGCGGCGTGAGCCCCGCACGAGCACCGCCACAGAGGCCTCGGAGCCAGGGCGCCGCGACTACGGGCTGCGCAGCTACCCCCCGGTAGCGCTCCGTCGCCCCACCATCCGACACCGCATCGACCCGGAAGAAGCACCCGATGAGTGACTGGGACCCCCGAGAAGACGGCGCGCTCTGCGACAAGTGCGTCCTGTGCGACAAGGGCGAGCCGGTCATGAGCAAGACGTACGCCAGGGCGACGGCGGACATCGTGGTGGGCTACCCCACGCTGCGCGATGTCCAGGACGGCAAGCCCTTGGCGGGCCGGGTGGGCATGGAGGTCAAACGCGTGCTCGACGAGATCGGGCTTCGCAAGAGCGACTTCAACTACCACCTGGCCATCGCGTGCACCATCCCTGGCAACAACTATGCCCGGATGGAGGCCGACTGGCGCAAGGCGAACAAGAAGCTCAAGGCGGACTACGACGCCGCGTGGGTGCGGCGAGAGAAGACGTTGCGGCGCCAAGGGGCGACCATCAAAGAGGCCAAGAAGCAGGTCAACGCCGAAAAGCGCGCAGCCGGCAAGGTCGAGCTGCTGCCTCACCCCATCGAGTGCTGCAAGCCCCGCCTCACGCGAGACCTGGCGGCCAGCCGTAGCGGGCGCATCATCCCGATGGGGAAGGAAGCCATGCAGGCCGTGCTCGACCGGGATGGCGGCATCATGGACGTTCAGGCGACCCTCCAGGAGGGCGTCTGGAACCCCGAGACGGGAGACGTCCAGCAAGGCGAGAACCTCAAGCTGCCCGGCTACATCCCGGTGAAGGTCGCCCCAACGGTCGCCCCCAGCTTCGTGCTGTCCCGAGCCCGATGGCGTACCGCGTTCATGCGCTCCGTGAAGCGTGCTGTCGACTGGTTCGACGACAAGACCCAGTGGACCGAGCCCAAGGCTGTGGGGACTGACCCCGCCCGGCCGCCGACCCCTGTGCAGATCCGCCGGTGGTACCACCGACACATGAAGCGCAAGGGCTGGTGCGCCTACGATACTGAGACCAACAAGGTCGAGAGCTTGCGGGCCATCGTGCAGTGTGTGCAGTTCGGGCTACCTGGGCACGCCCTGGTGATACCGCTCATGACCCGGCAACCTCGTGAGGGTCAAACGGTCAAGCGCAAGGACAAAGGCCGTGTAGTCCGCCTCCAAGTGCCCCCTTCCGAAGCTCGCTGGCACCCCTACTTCTACGACCCTGCAACCTTGGCAGAAGTCCGCTTCCTGGTCTGGCAGATGCTGCGGGACCCGGACGTGCTGCGCTATGGCCATAATGCCGCCCTGTACGACCGTATCGTCATGGAGCAGAACTTCTGCCGGTGGTTCGTCAAGGACCGCCGGTTTGCCCGCAAGGTCTGCAAGAGCCTCAAGATTGCGTACAAGCCCAAGGAACGCAAGGAGGCCGCCGAAACCCTGCTGCACAACGGGTTCTTCACGCCCTTGCTGACTGCGGACACGCTCCTGTTGCACCGCTTGTGCGACCCGGACATGCCACACGGTCTCGGCATCTGCGGCGCCTACTACACCCCGGTCATCGACTGGAAGGCCAACAAGGGGAACGGCTGGCAGGCCACCACGGACGAGGACCTGTACGTCTACGGGGGCCGAGACGCCGCAGGCAACGCGGACATCGTGCCCCCCGTGCTGGAGCACTGCGCTCGCGTCTACCCGAACCAAGACCAGCTTGCCCGAGTGATCCAGCACGACATGGACTTGACGGGGCCCTGCGTGGAGATGAAGCGTCTGGGCTTCCTGGTGGACCAGCAGGAGCGAGCTCGACTGCAAGCCAGCGAGCAGGTCAAGGCCAACGAGGGGGACGCCTGGATGGCTCAGGCGCTGTACCAGTCTGGGCTGACCCAGTTGGCTGGCAAGACCTCGAGCGGCACGTACTACTTCAAGGAGGACCGCAAGGGCAAGCCGCTGTTCAACTCCAACAGCCCCCAGCAAGTGGGCGAACTCCTGTTCGAGAAGTGGGCCTTGAACCCTCCCGAGAACCTGATCAGCCCGTTTGACCCTGGGGACGACGACTTCGACAGCTACGACGACTGGCTCAACCAGGGCATGGAGGCGGGGGTGTACACCGCGTCGGGTAGCCGCTCGACCGGTGACGCGATCATCCGGGCGCACCTGGCCGAGTTGGCCCACGAGCAAGACGCAGACCCGTGGCTGCCCCTGTTCTTTCGAGGCCTGCGCCGCAAGCGCAAGGCGATCAAGCTCATCGGCGACAAGCTGGAGCCCAGCCGGCTGCTGGAGCCCCACCTGTACGACTCTGAGGGCTACCCACTCTTGATGAAGGGCGGGGGGAAGTGGCCCGTGACCGCTGTGTGGGCCGACGGGGTGTTGCGGACGTCGTGGAAGCCGGGCACGGGCGTGGGGCGGCTTGCGAGTGGCGACCCGCTCAACGGGCAGAACTGGAAGTATTACCTCAAGAGCATGCTCATCGCGCAGCCCGGACACAGCCTTGTGGGGGCGGACTACGAGCAGTTCCACCTGGCCATCGTGGCCAACGTCTGGGGCATTCCCCGCCTGCTCAAGGTTTTCGCCGAAGACGGCGACCCTCACGCGTCCATGGCGGCTTTCGCCTTCGGTGAGCGCTTCCGCCAAGCGGACGGCTACGCGGGGGACTTCGTCAAGCCCAAGAAGGGCACCGAGGCCGGGCGGGCTCGAGAACTCGCCAAGCCTGTGCAGTACGGCGGTCTCTACGGCGCCGAGCCCGAGACCATCCACCCCATCGTGCAGAAGATGGAGGACCCGCAGACGGGGGAGTTGATCTACCTCAACATCTCCTTGCGCGAGATCAAGAAGGTGGTCTCGGACTGGCGCAAGGCCGAGCCCGAGCTCGAAGCCGGCTGGGCCGGCGAGGTCGCCCTGTTCGAGAAGCTGGGCTACCTCGAAGACCGGATCTTGGGGCGGCGCAACTGGTTCCGCGACTCTGAGACCCAGTCGGTCCGCAACAAGCTCTACAACTACAGGATCATCGCGGAGGAAGCCGCTGTCGCTGGCCGAGCGACCATCGACGTCTACGAGACCTTGCAGCGCGTGCCCTGGCGCACCAAGCACACCGGCATCGTTGAGCAGTGCCACGACTCCATCGTGATTCAGGTCCCCGACGAGCACGCCGAGTGGGCCAAGCGCATGCTCGAAGAAACCATGACGTATCGGCCCGCCGGTGATCCCGTCACCTACAAGGCTTTCGCCGATGTTGGCAAGAAGCGCAGCCAGGTCGCGTGAGCGTTGTGTTGCCTACAGGGCACCACGGCGCTATGCTCTCTGCCCACCGTCGAGAGGACACCATGCCCGACAACGAAGACGCCATCCCGCCCATCGCTCCCCAGCCCCCGCCGCCCAGCATGCCCAGCCCGGGTAGCCTGGGGCTGCTGGTCGGGATGGGGGGCGCCAATCCCCAAGACACCCGCGCCCTGCCGGACGAGATGTTCACGGACACCAGCGACTACCTGGTGGCCTGGCTGCGTGCGCTCAACCGTCCCGACCTCGGCCACGTGACCGAAGAGGACGCGGTCCGCCACGCGTCCTACCTCAAGTGGGCTCAGATGGTGGACAACGTGTTTGACCGCTGGGCGACCGACTTGCAAGTGGGCGTGGCCAACGTCACCGGGCACCCGGTCAACGGCGCTACCATGATCGGCGACCACTTGCTGACCTTGGGCAGCCTCATCCGAGCCGCAGGCAACATGTACGCGCACCCCACGTTCCGCGTCGAGACCTTCGATGGGTTCATTGCGGAGTTCGTGCACACGGCCCTGGTGCTGGCCCAAGCCGTGGAGGCCGACTTCGGCCCGCGCTACCAGGCCGAGCCCTTGGACTGGGAACACAAGTGGGTTGACGTACACGGGCTGCGCATGCACGAGATCAAGAAGAAGGCCAAGATCCACCAGGCCATCCTCGACAACGACTACGACGCGCTCATGGCCTTGACCAACGGCAAGACGGTGGATGCCGCGCGTAAGGCTGCGGCCCCCGAGGTCGAGGTCAACGAGGAGGACTACGGGCCGCGCGCGCTCGACGAAGCCGAATACCGTGCGCTACCCGAAGACGTACTGGACGGCCTGCGGCGATCGAACGTCGCCTATGCGGCTCACGTGCTCTCGAGCCATCTACCCCGGGTCGAGGGCAACGAAGACCTGCACCCGAAGTTCACCCGCGCGATCGACAAGCTCTCCAGCTTGGCCCTGGCCTGGGAGATTGACGGCGGCACCAGTTGCCTGGACTACCTGCCCTTGGGCTGGGAGGCTGCGCCGGACACCCACCCCGAGGCTGCGGGCATCTTCCTGCCTCGGGAACTGCTCAACATCACCCAGCGCGCCGAAGCCCTTGACGTGGCGGCCCCTGATGTTGAGGGGTTGTCCTACGAGCCCGACAACCGGGTCTTCGTGGTCTCGCGAGGCGAGACCGCGCGGATCATGATCTGGGCCCCCGATACCCTGGACCGCGTCATCTTCGCCGACGCCTACCCGAGCACCACGCCGGGCGAGGTCCCCAACAGCGTGGGCCGCGCCTACATCGCTACCCCGTAGTCTCCCCAGGGCCGGCGGTTCCTCATAACCGCCACTCACATAGCGCTAGCTCCAGAATAGCGCGTTTCACCGAGGTTATCCGTGTCCAAGCACACCTTGTCCAGCGTCCGCTATGCCATCAAGGGTCACGAGTTCAACGTGGCTAACTTGGGGCTTATCAACTGGGTTGTCGCTGACAACCGCAAGTTCAAGACCGCGTTTACCAACGCCGTGCTCTTTGCCGGCGAAGGCTGCATGGAGAACGTCCAGTTCCGCGCCCTGACCCGCGACGCCAAGCTGCTGCGCATGTCGGCGGGCCCCGATGGGGCTGTGTGGGTCGAGGCCGACTGGTCCGATGGCGCCACCACCACCTGTCGCATCGGCACTGACGAGGGGGACCGCAGGGTCCAGGTCGAGGGGCGCCAGTTCGTGCCGATCCGAGGCTTCATCGACGACATCGCCTCATCCGAGCGCCGCGCCTATCGCTTCCTGACCAAGGCTGCGCTGTCGGGCATGTCGGACGCCGAGATCCACGCCCGGATGACCCCCAACGACGCAGCGGTTTACGCCGACTACGCGTTCCGCGTGGACGCCCCCAACGCCCTGGTGCGCGTGGCCGAGGTCCGCGACCTGGTCAACAAGGACAAGCTGGCCGCCAGCAGGAAGGCCAAGGCAGCAGAAGACGCCATCGCCCTGCTGCGTAAGGCCGGGCCGACCCCGACCGACGAGCAGATGGCCGATGCCAAGCGGGCACTGTCGACGATGGCTGCCCAGCTTCGCCACGACGGCGTCGACGACCTCGACTGGGCCGCCAGCGTCCAGGTTGACGTCGAGGCCTGGACGCGCACGGTGGAGCGTCTGGAGCCCCTGGTAGCTGCGCTGGACGACGAAGACCCCGAGGTCGATGAGATCGAGGAGGAGGAGGAGGACGACGAAGTCGACATGGACGTGCTGGAGGCATACGCCACCTTCGCCGAACTGCAACACGGTGAGACCACGTGCCTCTGGTGTGGTGTCGAGCACGGCAAGAAGTGGTCCAAGCGCCGCGTCAAGACCGCGTTGGCGGACTTGGAAGCGGCCTACGAGGCCCAGGAAGGGGTCGACGACCTGGAAGACGAGGACGCACCCGACGGCAGCGAGAACGTGGTGCAGGCCTACAAGTTCGCCCACACGTGCCTCGCAGTCGCACCCAAGCTGACCAGATACCAAGAGGCCGCGCGTGTCGTGGCCGAATACCAGCGGCGGCTGGAGGCTGCCGAGCGGGTCAAGCCCTTGCAGGTCGAGCAGGGCGAGGCCGCCAACAAGGCCACGACGCTCAAGGCACTGCTGGGCACCCTGGACGCCCTGGAGGCCGAGATCGGCAAGACCGCCGCCGAGACCTTCGTGCAGAAGGCCAACAAGCACTTGGGCGACTACGAACTGGTCATCGCCCACGACCCCCTGGCGTTCTTCCTGCGTGACACCCGCACCAACGAGGTCATCACCGACCCCTCGGGGAGTCAGCAGGTCTGGATGCTGATCGCCATGATCATCGCCGCACACGACCCCGCGTCCGAAGAGGGGCTGGTGCTCGTGGCGCCCGACCGTGGCTGGGATGGCGACCATGCCGCCGAGATGACGCGGGCGCTGGGCAAGAAGTGCCCGGTGCAGGTGTTCATCCCGTCCACGGTCGCGCCGAAGGGCCGCACAGCGGCGCACGTGCGGGTCATCACCGAGGCCGAGCTTGCCCCGGTGGACGCACAAGCGGCCGACGAGACCCCCGAGGACGCCGTAGAGGCCCCCGAGGTCAAGGCACCGGCGCAGGCCTCGACGTTGCCGTTCTACCCGCCCCCCGAGAAGGCTCCCCACTGGCTGCACCACCTGCGAGTGGCCCGCGAGGACTCGGACATCAAGGACATCGAGGCCTGGTGGGCGTCCAACGGGCTGCCGGCACCCGGCCCGCGCCGCATCCTTCACCACGCCAAGCACAAGGACGGTCTTACCCTGTACCACTGCTGGGACTTCAACGAGGCGCAGCACGCGCACCTGCCGTACAAGTCCGTGGTGCTGTTCGGCCGCCTGTCCTCGCCGACTCGCAAGGTCGTCCTCGTCCGCCTGCGGGAGGAGTAGACCATGGCACACACTCCTGACCCCTATCAGCAGGCTGTCATCGACGACATCGTCGGGCCCTTCCGCCATCCCCTGGTGGTCCGCGCGGCTGCCGGTTCAGGCAAGACGGGCACCGTGGTGCGTGCCTACAAGCGCTTGGTGACCGAGCCCAAGGGCGCCAAGAAGCGCGCCACGCACCCCTTGCGCATCTGGGTGCTGTCCTTCTCCAACGCGGCTGCCGCTGAGATCCGCGAGCGTATCGACGCAGCCTTGACCGAGTCGAACCGCCCGCCCCTGCCTCGGGCCGCCCCCATCGGGACCTTCCATGGGCTCGCACTGCGCATCCTGCGCGAAGACGACCCGTCGTTCTGGACCATGGAGAAGTGCGTAGACGTGGCGGGCATCAAGAGCAAGATCCCGAGCCAGCGCAACATCATCTGGGCCATCCTGGGCTGGGGGCGCATCAAGTGGCTCAACGGCGCCAAAGGGCTCAACGTGCCCGAGGAGATCGAGGCCAACGAGTATCTGACGGCCATCGGCTGGATGGTCGGCCACGGGATGTCCCCAGACAACGCAGCGGCACGTAAGGCCGCCCAGGACCGGTTCGCACACCTGCCGGACCTGCTCTTGGCCTGGTCCATGTACGAGAACGTCAAGCAACGGCTGGGTGTCTGGGACTTCTCGGACGCGCTGGTGCGCTTCTCCGCGTTGCTGGACCGCAAGGACGTCGACATCCGGTGGCCGCACTACGTCATCGTAGACGAGGCGCAGGACAGCAACGTCGTCCAGTTCGAGATCGCGCGCAAGTTGGCCGCCCCCCGAGGCAAGCTCGTGCTGGTGGGGGACTTCTGGCAGGCCATCTACTCGTGGCGCGGTGCCAGTCCTGCCCTGTTCCGTGACGCGGCACAGCACTTGGAAGGTGCGGTGGACCTGCCCTTGTCGGTCAACTACCGGTCCGGGCGCAAGATCGTAGAACTGTCCGTGGGCATCTCGGGCCGCGAGGTCGAAGCGCGCCCCCATGCTCCTGAGGGTGAAGTCCACTTGGTGCCCGTGGGCACGGACGGCACGACGCCGGACGCCACGCCCAACCTGATGGTGGACGCGATCAAGGCCGAGCTTGACGCCGGATTCGAGCCCAAGGACGTGGCGGTCTTGCTGCGCACGAACGCCCAGCTTGCGGTCCTGGAGGTCAAGCTGCACAAGCGCAAGGTCCCGGTCCAAGTCGTCGGCGGCACGTTCTGGAAGCGGCGCGAGGTCCAGACCTTCGTGTCCTACGCGACCATCCTGGAGCGCCCCACCTACAACGCGCTGGTCGACGTGATCAACCGCCCTACGCGCTATCTGGGGAGGGCCTTCGTGGACGACCTGTGGAACAACGCAAGCAGCGGCAGGTCGTTGGCTGACGCCATGCGTGCCACCAACACGGCAGGAGCCCGCCTGGGCCCCAACCAGATCCGCAGCAAGAACGCCTTTGCAGACTGGTTGGACCGCATGGCCCAAGCGCCCTGGGCCAACCAGGCAGATCAACTGGCCTCCATGATCTTGGGGGCGTCCCCGGATCAAGACCCCGAGTCGCCCGTCTACCAACGGGTCCAAGAGAGCATGAGCGTGCTGGTGGGCATGGCGCGTGAGAGCGCCAGCCCCCGCCAGTTCACGTCCACGACACAACAAGCCGAGGAGCGGTCAAGGTCGCGCGAGGCCGCCAAGAACGCGGTCACACTCATGACGGCGCACGGAGCCAAGGGGCTGGAGTGGCCTATCGTGATGACCGACATCAGCGGGGGCGTCTTCCCGTCGCCTCGAGCGCTTCAAGCGCAACTGGACGGCAACCCCGAGGCCTTGGAAGAGGAGTACAGGCTGTTCTACGTCACCGCAACCCGGCCCAAGGCCAAGTTCATCGCGTTCGAGAGCACCCCGGGGCTGTTTTCGACGTACTTGGAGCCATTCGCGCGGGACGGCGGCACGTTCGAGCCGCGCAAGGTGCTGCCCTTCCCAGTCCGCCCGAAGGACGACGCGGAGGCCCCCGAGCCCATCCCCGAGGTCGACGGCGACCCGGACCCCCACGACAGGGACCCGAGCGACGTCGAGCTGGGCCTGGGGCCGTCTCTTACTTGAGCGAGATGCCCCGGCGCGCGCACTCGTTGTAGACGGTGCGCCGGGCCACGCTGTACTTCTTGGCGGCCCGCGCGGCTCCCAGCGAGCGGACGATGGCCGTCAACTCGTCGGTGGGCACGTCGCGTAGCGCCGGCAAGCGCCCCTTGTACTTGCCGGCGCGCTTGGCCCTGGCCACGCCCTCCATCATCCGATCGCGGATCGTCTCCCGCTCCCACTCGGCGATGGCCGCCATGATGTTGAAGATGAGCTTGCCCACGGTGTTGTCGTCGGGCCCCACCAGAATGCCGTCCAGGCTCTGGAAGGACGCGCCCTTGCCGATGATGCAGTCGACCGTGGCCCGCAGGTCCGTCATGGACCGCCCGATCCGGTCGAGCTTGTAGGCCATGATGACGTCCTCGGGCTGCAAGCGCCCGATGAGCTTGTCTCGGACGGGCAGGGCCCCTCGAGTGGACCCGACCTCGACCACCAGGTTGACCTGGTCGACGCCGCGCCCGAGCAGCAGGCGCGTCTGGTTCTCCAGGGCGTCCTTCTGGTCGGCGGTGCTGACCCGCGCGTAGCCGTAGACGGTCATCGCTGCTGCTCCCTCTTGGTGTCGGCGATCAGCTTCTCCAAGAGATCAGCGCGCTCGCACATGGCGGTCGCGTAGGACTCCTGGCGTGCGGACAACGTGGGGTAGATGGACGCCCGAATGGCGCGGTGCTCCAGCTCGACGCGGGTCATGCTTCGCCTCGGTAGTCGAAGAACGGGACCCAGCCGGCCAAGGTCTCGAAGCCCCACACCCGACGACGCTTGCCGGTGAGCAGGAAGCTCCACGAGGGCCCGTTGGGCAAGGCCGAGATGCGGTGTGGCTTGGCGGCAGGGACATAGCGAGGCCACCAGGACGGACTGACGTGGCGCGCGAAGACGCCCTCGCGCAAGATGCGCTCTCGCAGGTCGGGGTTGAGGTTCGCGGGGTCGACTGCGGGGAAGGACTCCAGGTAGCCTCCCTTGATGACCCAGATCAGCATGTTGAACGGGTGGTCGTGCAGCGCCACGACATCGGGCTTGTGTATGCAGTGTATGCGCATAGCCCTGCCGGTCGGCAGCCGCAGGATCCACCGCCGCATGTAGACCTCACGCGTCGTGAGGTCTCGGAGGGTGTCCCGGTAGGCGACCCCCCAGTCCCAGTCCGTCCGTCGTGCCTCGTCTGCTGTCTTCACCATGTGTGCCTCCGGGGCAATGGTGCCCCAGGGTAACACGCGGTGCAGGTAGAGGGTCCCCTAGATGCACAAGAACCCGAGGCCGCCCACGGCGCGATCGGGTTGTGCATCTAGGGTGGCTAACTAGAAACGAGTGCCCGGGGGTCCACCCGACCCCCAAACTTGAGCGCGCGAGCCGTCGCAGGTCCGACGCGGAAGCCCGCCCCCTCGGCCAGAACCGCTGGCTGAGCACAGGACATCTGGAAGCGGTTGATCGCCCACGCGGTCTGCTTGCCCAACGAGCCATCCGGGCGTCCTGGGTTGATGTCATTCCGGCCATGCTTGACCGCGAGCTCCAACAGACGCGTCTGGAGCTCCAGGATCATGTTGGCATGGCCTCCCGATGCGTCGAAGTACGACCGCCCGCCACGAGGGTTGATGACTTGGCCGCCATGGAGCGCCGGCTGGTAGAAGAGCGGCTTGGCCGTGCGCCACTCGTCCGCGAGAGCGAACATGGAGTCACCCTCGGTGTAGTTCTTGATGAAGGCCGCGTCTGCGTAGACCTTCTCGATGTTGTCCCGCGCTTGGCGCACGGGCTTGGTGATCGTCGCGGCTCCCTTGAACAGCATGTAGAGCCCGAGGGCTGCGACGCCCAGGCCGCCGAAGTAGAAGAGGGGATTCATGTGGACCTCCGCAAGAAGACTAGAGGGGCACCCTGCACCGCCTCTTGTCCTTGTACACCATCCAGGCCTTGCACGCACTCGATCCCCTGGATCAGGACTCGCCCCTGGGGGCCGTCATCGCCGCCCGGGGTCGGTGGTGGGGTGTTGTCCACCCGCACCAGGATCATGAGCCCGTCCGCGAAGACCTCAGCGTTCGCTGCGGGCGTCGTGATGACTTGGATGCCGTCGGCATAGACGCTGTCAGCGGGCATCGTCGCTCCACGGCAGCAACCCCGCAGAGAGCCACCAGACCAAGTAGGCCCGCGTCTTGGCGTCGACTTCACCCGCGAGCGAACAGACGCCTACGATCGCCGTGCAAACGCCAAAGTCGAGGGCCCCGGCCTGCAGGGCGCACAAGACCCACAAGGACCACGATCCTAGCGTGACGGGAGCCAGCAGCAGGGTCGGGATCGCGCCCAGCATGATCACAGCGCGCCAGATGAGCAGGGTGTAGCCGAGGGGCAGCACCACGGCGTTATTGTGCCAGGGCCAGAGGTTGCGGGGACTACCCATGGTGTACCTCCTGCGCGTAGGTGGCAGGCTGCGCGGGCTCGCGGGTCAGCATTTCCGGCGCTTCAGCGTACTCGTCGTGCGTCTCGCCAGCGTACGTGACGCGAGGTCGCGCAGCACGTCTCACGCGCTCGCACGACGCCTCCAGCAGGGCCCAAGGCGCGAGCGCTTCTAGCGGCGCGCTCGACAAAAATGCACTAAGCGCTAGGGTCATCATGGTTCTGCCGTGATGGAGGTTTGCAGACCGGGAATGTCCGCGCGCGTCCATGCGCTGCCGTCAGCCTGCGTCGGGTAGTACGTCTCCACCCAGCCCATGGCGGGCAAGTCCTCGGTGACGGACTGCGCGCCTGCGCTGCCGGTGAGCACCTGCACCATGCGGTTGTAGGCGCCCGCGCCCGTGGCCCACGTGTAGCGCGACACCGCCAGAGGCTCGTCGGACGCTGTCAGCGCCGCGAAGCCTCCGTAGGTGTCCGTGACCGACGCACCCGACGTGCTCTGGACATAGTCGGTGTCGTCGACCGGGATGTCGTCGATGAGCGCCACGTTGCTGGCGCCGGTCGAGGGCGCGAAGCCCTGGGCCACGTTGGTCGAGGGGGGCCGGGCCACGATGTACAGGTTTTGCATGACCTCGAAGGTGCTGAACGGCGCCAATCCGTTGAGGTAGGTCGTCGCATCCGGCGCCACCAAGGTGGCCGTTGCCCCGCCACCAAAGGCAATCGTCTCGCCGTCGATGAAGTCGGTCCCGTTCCAGTCGTAGATGAAGACCACGCCTGCAACGGCATCCACCCAGGACACGTTCGCCGTCGCCCCCGACGTGCCTCCCGTGATCGTCTCGCCGACGGCAGGAGACGCAGACAAGCCCGACACCTCAATGGCGGGCGCCCACACCACGATGTCGTCGATGCACCAAGCGCGGCCAGGGCCCATGGCAATCCGCACTCCGTCAACGTAGGCTCCCCCAAGCTGGGTGTCGCCCGCGAACGTCAGGTCAGGCGTCGTACCGTCGTTGGCTCCGATGTAGACGTCGGCCTGCCCGCCCAACGCGGCCGAGTTGGCCACGCGGTAGTGCATGAGGTAGCTGCGCTGTTCACCGGGAGCAGTGAAAGCGAACGCAGCCGATGAAGCTCGCAGCACGTTCGGCGTGTACAGCTCAGTTGCCGCCGCGTTGCCCGTGATGCGGACGTAGCCGGTCGTGTTGTCCACACTGCGTAGCCCGACCTCCAGGTTGGTCGACACAAGGTTCGTGTTGATCGTGGTCCAGCCCATGTAGACCTCGACCAGACGCGGGATCCGCCCGTCTGCGCCACGATCGAACGTGTTTGCGGCGATCCCGTTGAACGGCGCGTCGTAGGAGCGCAGCGACCGTCCGCTGAGTGTGTTGTGGACGAACGTCGTGTTGATCGACATGTCGCGGCCCCAGCCGCGCGCTGCCGCGTTGCCGGCCTCTGCTCCGTCCATGTAGACGATGGGCACGATGGGCCTCCTACGGCACGAGGCTCACGGTGGTGGTGAGCGTCGGGATCAGGTTGACAGCCCACGCGCTCGCGTCGGACTGCGCGCCGAAGTAGCTTTCCCGCCACGTGTCCGCAGCCGGTGCGGTGAACGTAGCCGACTGGCTGCCGGCGCCGTCCACCAGGGTCTGGCCCATGTTCGGGTAGGCCACGGCGCTACCCTGGAGCCAAGAGAACCGGGACACCGCCAGAACGTCGTCGGTCGCCACCGCGAGCGCCGCGAAGGTGTTGTAGGCGTCCGTCTCGGTGAGCCCTCCCGCTGCGGTCACATAGGTCGTGTTGACGGCGGGAATGGAGTTGATCATGTCGGCGTTGACTACACCTGCGCTCGGTGTCATCTGCACGGCGCCGTCGTCGGCAGGCGTGCGTGCCTGAATGAACAAGCCGGGCTTCTGGTAGGTCGAGAACGGCGCAAGGCCATTGAGGTAGGTCGTCGCATCCGGCGCGTTGAGGGTCGCGGTGGTGCCACCGCTGAACGTCACCGTCTCGCCGTCGATGAAGTCAGTGCCGTTCCAGTCGTAGATGAACACCTCGCCGCTGGCGACCACGTACCACGAGACGCGGGCCGTAGCGCCTGACGTGCCTCCCGTGATCGTCTCGCCGACGGCGATGGCGCCCGATGGGCTGATGATCTCGATTGCGGGCGCCCACACCACGATGTCGTCGATGCACCAAGCGTTCGCGGCGCCCTGGTCAATGCCGATGCCGTCGATGTAGGTCGGCGTGCCGTTGCGCGTGTCCCCGGTCCACGTCAGATCGGGCGTGATACCGGGGTTGTTGCCGATGTAGAGCCGGGCAAAGCCGGTCAGGTTGTCGACCTTGTAGTGGTAGACGTAGCTCCGCTGCGCGTTCGCTGGGATCGGGTAAGCGGCGCTCTCGTCCTTCATGAAGGTGGATGGCGCGCGAAGTTCCGTCACGTCGGCGCCGCCGCTCACCAGGACCTGCCCCTGTGTCGTCGTGCCCCCGCGCCAGATCCAGATGGCGAAGTTCGAGATCAGCGCGCGGCTGATCCAAGTCCACGCGCCGTAGACCTCGACCAGACGCGGGATGTTGCCGTCGGCGTCGCGGTCAAACGTGATGTTCGTCTGTGTGTTGAAGGGCTGCGCGTAGCTGTAGGTTCCCCGCGCTCCCCCCACGTCGTGCACGTCGACGGTGTCCGGCACGAACGTCACGGACCAACCTCGGATCGTGCCGTTCGCTCCGTGCTCGGCGCCGTCGGCGAAGACGATAGGCATGTCGTCCTCCTACCGTGCTGGGTGTTGAACGCCAGTCCATTCAAGCTGCATGACGGCGCGGTAGTCGTCTTCGTCGAGGGCAACCAGCATGAGGCCGACGAGGGCGCAGACCGCCACGCCCCACGGGCCCATGCCCAACCCGAGCGCCAAGGTCGCCCCTGCGCCTAAGCCCACCATGAAGTCCGATGGCTTGGCGCGGTGCGGGACCTGGACACGCCGTGCACCCACGAAGCCAGGACCCACAGGCATGCCGCTGTCGGCCATCGGGGTGTAGGGGGTGTGCGAAGGGGTCCTCATGGTAGACGGGCCCCCTTGACGGTCACCGTACCCGCGTTGGCCGACGTGATGCCGCGCAGCCGCAAGGCACGCGCAGTGGTGAAGGTCTGGAGGATGAACTGGTTGCCAGCCTCGGTGTTCGCCCGGTTGATGGCCATGTCCCCCGCGTCCTGCGAACCTGTGGCGCTGCCGGCGACAACCCCCTGGGCGCCTGCCCAGTTCGTCCCGTCGTTGCTGTACTCGATGTAGAACGTCGCGGTGTCCGCGACCAGGGACGTGATCGCGACGTCGAAGACGAAGCCGGTGTAGCCCATGGGGCTATTGCCCCCCTCGAACGTCGCCAACGTACGCAGGGTCGTGTCCAGCACAGCGGGCTGGGCTTCCGTGGGAGTGAGGGGGGTGTAGTCACCGATTCGACGCGTCATGATAGACCTCTCAGACAGGCTAACCTACCGAGAGGCCTTGCGTCAGATCACGGTGCAGACCTTGGCCATATCAGCCTGCCAAACTTCGTAATCCGCCCTCGCCTTGTCCAGCTTCACGCGCAGGTCGTCGGGCATGACATCAAGCCACCCTCGGTGCTTACCTGTGTGCACGGACGAGATGGGGGCTTGCACCTGGTAGGCGCTGGCCGTCCTCACGGTGCGCTGCACGTCCTCGGGGGTGTAGCACGCAGGGTGCGCCTCAACGCCGACCTGCTCACACAGCTTGTCGATGCGTGCGTGCCTGTCGCCCTTGTGGCAGGTCACGAACGACTCGTAGTCCACCAAGGCCCACGGAGTGCCCAGGGCCGCCATGCGCTGCGCCCAGGCCAACGTGGTCTTGTAGAACATCCCGAGCATCCACAGCAAGTCGTCCCAGTCGTTGGACCACCACAGGGCGCCTTCGCGGAAGTCGTGCCGCCAGATGGACAGCAGCACATCGCGAGGATCACGGGACATGACGATGACACCGGGCTTGTAAAGTAGGTCGAACACGCCCCAACCGCCCCAGGCCGTCAGGGTCTTGTCGATCACGACCTTGGTGTCCTCCGTAAGGTTCTCGCGCGCGCGCACGAGAACACTCTGATCGAACCAGGCCTTGCCTTCACGCACGAACTCCGCTCGCGACAAGTCGGGCTTGCCCAACACTTGGGTCACGAAGATGTCGAAGGTGCCGTTGTCTTCGCCGGCTGCCGCCACATGCGGGTGCGCGGCCAGGATCTGCTCCACCAGGGTCGAGCCCGAGCGCGGCATGCCCAACACGAATGTCGTGCTGTAGCGGTCCGACGCCGCCAAGCCCCGCTCTGCAAGGGTGCTCTCGGAGAAGACGTCGAGGTAGCTCGCGACCATGGTCTCGAAGACGTTGCGCGCGTCCTCCTCGTTGTCACGCGTGATCTCGCACGCAATGCGTCGCAGGGCATTCTGGCCCTCATAGGCCCGCCATGCCCGGGCCTTGTCTCCCGCGCCCCGTAGACGGATCGCGTCGATGTTGGCCCAGACCGCGCGCTCGGCGGGGTCAGCCTTGAGCCCTGGACGCGGGGGCTGCGGCAGATCCTGCGGTGCCGCTGCTGCTTGTGCCCAGTGTTGGTAGAGGTCCGCGTCACGGGCGCCCAGGGCCCAAGCGGCCTGGGCCATCTCCAGGACCCGCAGCGCCTCACCCCGCATGGCGTGAGCAGCCGCCAGGGCCCTGTACACGTTCCTGTGCGCTTCGTGGGGGGTCGCGCTGTCGACGAGCACGCGGGCTGCCTGGTAGACCTGCAAGGACCCCACGGCGTCACCTACCCTCAGTAGACGTGCGCCGTGCAATACCAGGGCCTCCACCAGGTTCATGCCTTCCTGGGGCTGCTTGGCACTACGCCGCGTCATGGATGGCCTCCAGACGGGCATCCAGTGCGGCGAGCACGTACACCCGGGCCTTCTTGGTGGTGAACACGCGGGACTCCTCGCCTGCGCGGATCTGGCTGATCAAGTCCACGTCGTTGAGCCCCAGGATGTAGTCCTGCACGGACTGCTGGGTGCCGGTCATGCCCAGCTTGACTTCTTCGTCGAACGCGGGCTCGGGCGGGGCCTCGGGCGGGGCCTCGGGC
>Ga0210043_1001613_pt1 | contig 17798 bp, 21 predicted proteins | sample CryGeymet201501t_FD_183990 | JGI IMG/M metagenome (GOLD analysis project Ga0210043, IMG submission 183990) | Groundwater microbial communities from Crystal Geyser aquifers in Utah, USA - Crystal Geyser metaG 2015-01t (SPAdes) (version 2) | ecosystem: Environmental > Aquatic > Deep subsurface >... | reverse complement strand
TACTTCTTTCCATAAACCGCAACAAAAAAGATTTATGGGAATACAAAACGGATAGGCAAAGTCTATGGGTCAGCGTGGAAGGAAATCAGCAGCCTCGCTTGTGGTTTCGCCGGGATCTGCGGTGGCTCCGGTTGAGCGTCCGGATGCACCTGATGAGCTGACTGAGGAGCAGTCACGCATATGGTATGCGGTGACAGGCTCGCTTCCGGCGGACTGGTTTGGGCGGGAGACGCACGAGGTTCTGGCGCAGTATTGCAGGCACACTATCGCGGCTCGGCGGGTGGCGCAGTTGATCCGGTCGTTTGAAGGCAGCGAAGCGCTGGATGTTGTCGAGTATGACCGGCTGCTAAAGATGCAAGAGCGGGAGGGCCGGGCGTTGTCGTCTCTTGCGACCCGGTTGCGGCTGACACCCCAGGCCACCTATGACGCGAAAAAGTCAAAGGGCAAGGGTGCGGTGAGGAAACCTTGGGAAAACTGACAAGAGCAGATCGTAATTGCCAGTGGATCGAGCGGTTTTGCCGCGTGCCAGAGGGGCGATATAATGGCCAGCCGTTGAAGGTCGCGCCGTTTATGCGCGAGGACTTCATCAAGATATATGACAACCCGCATGGGACGCGCCGGGCAATATTGTCGCGGGGCCGCAAGAATGCGAAGACGGTCGAGGCGGCGCTGATTGCGTTGCTGCATCTGATCGGACCGGAGGCGTCGGCAAATTCGGAGATATACTCGGCAGCCCAGTCACGAGACCAGGCGGCCATTCTGTTCAAGCGCGCCTCGCAAATTATCCGCATGTCGCCGGACCTTATGTCGGTGGTGACGATCCGGGATACGGCAAAAGAGCTTCTGTGTCCCGAGCTGGGAACGTTTTACAAGGCGCTATCGGCGGAGGCTTCAACGGCGTTCGGTCTGTCGCCGAAGGTTATTGTTCATGACGAGCTGGGGCAGGTCAGGGGTCCGCGATCGGTGTTGTATGAGGCGCTGGAAACAGCGGTCGCGGCACAGGAAAATCCTCTTTCCGTCGTGATCTCGACGCAAGCTCCGACCGATGCCGACCTGCTGTCGGTGCTAATTGATGATGCGCTGGCCGGGCACGATCCGCGTGTCGTGGTCAGCCTGCACACGGCAGACATGGAAGCTGACCCGTTTTCGGACGACACGATCAGGCAGGCCAACCCGGCGCTTGATTTGTTCATGAACGCCGATGAGGTCCGGGCTATGGCGCAAGATGCCAAGCGGATGCCGAGCCGGGAGGCGGAGTATCGCAATCTGATCCTGAATCAGCGGGTTGAGGCCCGCTCACCATTCGTTTCGCGCTCGTCCTGGGCGGATTGCGCCGGGGATGTGTCGGGTGATTGGGACGGGCTTCCGGTTTATGCCGGTCTGGATTTGTCCTCTACCAAGGATTTGACGGCGCTGATCCTGATCGCGAACGTCAACGGGGTCTGGCAGACGCGACCGACTTTCTGGCTACCGGCTGATGGCTTGGCGGATAAGGCCCGGGTGGACCGGGTTCCCTATGATGTCTGGCATCGGGAGGGGTTCTTGGAAGCCTCTCCCGGGCCGACCATCGAATATGAATATGTCGCCGCCCGGCTGCGCGATGTCTTTGATGAGTATGATGTCCGGCTGATCGCGTTTGACCGCTGGGGCTTCAAGCATTTGAAGCCGTGGCTTGAGCGTGCCGGATTTACTGAGGATGAGCTGACACGTTTTATGGAGTTCGGTCAGGGCTTTGCGTCGATGTCCCCGGCGCTGCGCGATCTGGAATCGGCAATCCTGCAGAAGAAGCTTGCGCATGGCGGGCACCCGGTTCTGACAATGTGCGCTGCAAATGCCGTTGTGCAGTCCGATCCGTCGGGAAATCGCAAGCTGGCCAAAGACAAGAGCACCGGCCGCATCGACGGCATGGTTGCGTTGGCGATGGCGGTGAGCGTGGCGGCGACTGAGGAACGTGATGCGGGGCCGTCCGTGTATTCCGAGCGTGGCGCACTGGTAATCTGAAAGGCAAGCGCATGGGATTAATGAATTGGCTGCGCGCGCCTCGGTCTGCGGTGCAGCAGAAAAACGCTGGCAAGGACATCAGCACGCCTCACGATCTGGCGGAGTGGATACGGCAGACGTCTATGGGCAGCGCTTCTGGTGTGAATGTCACGCCCGCATCAGCTATGCGTGTCGCGGCGGTTTATGCCAGCGTGCGCCTTATTTCTGGCGCGGTTGCGAATTTACCACTGCATGTTAAGGAGCGTGTCAGTTCGGAAATTCGGGAGGACCGTGCGGAGCACCCACTCTGGAAAGTGCTGCGGCGCAGGCCCAATGCTTGGCAGACACCATCCCAGTTTCGCCGCCAGATGCAGGCGCATCTTCTGTTGCGCGGGAACGCCTATGCGCTAATCGTCCGGTCGCGCGGAAATATCGCTGCGCTGTTGCCGCTCGACCCGGATCGCATGGCGGTCAAGCAATCTGACGATATGACGCTGATCTATGAGTATCAGCGAAGGGACGGCAGGCATGTGCATCTCGCGCAAAGCGATGTGATGCACATGGTCGGGCTGACGCTCGACGGTGTGAACGGCGTTTCGGCTATCACTTATGCGCGCGAAACGATCGGGCTAAGCCTGGCTCAGGAAAAGCACGGCGCGCATACGTTCAAGAACTCGGCCCGGCCCAGTGTGGTTTTGAAACACCCCGGCAAGCTGGGCAAGGAGGGGTTGGAAAACCTCCGCGCCAGCCTCGATGAATACCGCTCCGGCGGTGAGAGTGAGGGCAAGGCCCTTATTCTTGAGGAGGGAATGGACACCCAGCAGCTTTCAATGACGGCAGAAGATGCGCAGTGGATTGAAAGCCGTAAATTCTCACGCACTGACATTGCGATGTTCTTTGGCGTCCCGCCGCACATGATCGGCGACACGGAGAAGTCCACGAGCTGGGGGACGGGAATTGAACAGCAATCCATCGGGTTTGTGACTTACACGCTCGAGGATCACCTGACTACTTGGGAAGAAACGATCAACCGGGATCTGATTACGGACCTCCGGATTTACGCGCGATTCAATCGCAAGGCGCTGGTTCGCGGCGACATCAAGACCCGGCAGGCGTTCTACGTCTCGATGATGCAGTGGGGCGTCTATTCACCAAATGAAATCCGGGCTCTTGAAGATGAAAACCCGCGGGATGGCGGCGACGTTTACTACGACCCGCCCAATACCGCTGGCGGACAAGGAGAACAGAATGACGATCAAGCCGATTCCGGAGATTAAAGCCGCCCGGCTTCCCGATGCCTTCGCGTTTGAGGCCGATGCCGATGCTGTGGGTAAGTGGAATAGCGGCATCGAGGCCATGCAGACGCCGGAAAACACGATCAGCATTCTTGACGTGATCGGCGAAGACATATTCGGAGAGGGCGTGACGTCGCGCCGTGTTTCCGCCGCCCTTCGGCGCATCGGCGATCAGGAGGCCTTTGTCGACATCAACTCGCCCGGCGGCGACTTCTTTGAGGGCGTGGCCATATACAACATGCTTCGCCAGCACAAGGCTCGCGTGAATGTCCGCATTCTCGGTCTCGCAGCCTCAGCGGCCTCAATTATCGCAATGGCAGGTGATGAAATTTTGATCGGCTCGGCCGGTTTCATAATGATTCACAATGCCTGGGTGGTTGCGGTTGGAAACCGTCATGACATGCGCGAGGCAGCAGAGGTTCTTGAGCCGTTTGATGACGCAATGGCCTCAGTTTATGCCGGGCAGGCGGGCGTTGAAAAGAGCCAGGCCGCCGAATGGATGGACAATGAGGCATGGTTTAACGGCGATCAGGCGGTTTCCGCAGGGCTTGCCACGGGTCTGTTTCCCGCAGATGCAGTCATGGAGGGCGCGCCAAAAACCCGTGCCGGACAGAATTCCACCAGGAAGGTGGATACTTTGCTGGCAAAAGCTGGCATCACACGCTCTGAACGCAGGACGCTTTTGAGCGAATTGAAGGGCGCTACGCAAGACGCTGGCGCGGAGGTCACGCACGACGCTGACAATGATTGGGCGAAAGCCGCCCGTGAATTCATCAACTCAATCAGGTCATAAAGGAGTATCCCATGATCCACATGAAGAATCCGCGCAAGGCGCGCGGCATTGTCGCTGTGCGTGCAGATGCCAGCGGCGACCCCAAGGCTATTCTGGCCGAAATGCAGTCAGCATTCGAGGCGTTCAAGGCTGAGCGCGACGAAGAGCTGGTAGCGATCCGCAAGGGTCAGGAAGATGTTGTGAAGACAGAAAAGGTTGACCGCATCAATTCCGAGATCACCACGCTTCAGAAGTCGCTCGATGAAATCAACCAGACGGTTGCCGCGTTGCGCGTCGGTTCTGGCGCTGGCGATGTCCGCGATCCGGCCAAGGTTGAACATGCTCAGGCGTTCACCAAGTGGTTCCGCAAGGGCGACCGCGCCGTTGACGCTGATCTGCATGATCTGGAAATCAAGGCCGCGCTTTCGACGGACAGTGATCCTGATGGCGGCTATCTGGTGCCGGAAGAAATGGCCACCGAGATCGACCGCGTGGTCGGCACGGTTTCGGTCATGCGTGATCTGGCTACGGTTCTGCCAGTCGGTACCGATACTTATAAAAAGCTGATCGGCCAAGGCGGCACCGGCTCCGGCTGGGTGGGCGAAAAGGACGCCAGGACAGAAACCAATACGCCGACCCTGCGCGAGCTGATCTTCAACGCTCAGGAGCTGTATGCCAATCCGGCAACAACTCAGAAGGCGCTGGACGATGCCCGCATGGATATTGCCACTTGGCTGGCGAATGAGGTCTCTATCGAATTCGCTGAACAGGAAGGCGCGGCCTTTGTCACTGGAAACGGTGTGAACAAGCCGCGTGGCATTTTGGGGTATGACACGGTTGCCAACGCCTCCTATGCGTGGGGCAAGATCGGGTTTGTGAAGTCCGGCGTTGCTGCGGCGCTTACCGATGGCTCCAATAACGGTTCTGACGCGATGATCAGCCTCTATTACGCGCTGAAGCAGCAATATCGCAATGGTGCGACATGGCTGGCTTCCGATGCCACGATGGAGACGGTTCGCAAGTTCAAGGATGGCGACGGCACCTATCTATGGTCGCCTGCCACGGCGGCTGGCGAGGTTCCCACCTTTCTGGGTAAGCCGATCCGCACCGATGACAACATGGATGCGGTCGGCGCGGGTAATTTCCCGATTGCTTTCGGTAACTTCCAGCGGGCCTATCTGATCGTTGACCGCTTTGGCACCCGTGTTCTGCGAGATCCGTTCACCAACAAGCCTTACGTCCACTTCTACACGACGAAGCGTGTTGGCGGCGGTGTGCAGAATTTTGAGGCACTAAAGCTCTTGAAAGTCGCTGCATAGCGATTGATCCGGCAGGCCGGTTCATTCCGGCTTGTCACTTCCCTGATTTCCGCGAAAGGAAAAAACGATGAAAGACTCACATTCTGGTGTGAAGGTGGTGGTTGCGATTGCGGCTGCCGCTCTAACCGCGGACAACACGCCTCCGGCTGTTGATCTGCAAGATTTCAACTCTGCTGAAATCATCCTCGCCATCGGCGTGGGTGGCATTACGTTCAGCGGTGCCAACAAGATTGAGTTCAAACTTACGCACAGTGATGATGACTCGACCTATGAAGCAGTTGATGCCGGTGATGTTATCGGCGTGGCCAGTGTCGGCACCGGCGGGACTGTCAAGTCGCTGACCGCCGCTCACGCTGTGGCGGCGGCCTATCGCTTTGGCTATGTTGGCGGCAAGCGGTATATCAAGCTGCTGGCCGACTTCTCCGGCACGCACGGCACGGGCACTCCGATTGCTGCGACCGCAGTACTCGGCGCGCCTTATGATGCGCCAGTCGCGGATCAAATCTGATGATCCGGCCCGTCCGGGTGTCCGCTCCGGCTGAAACGCCGGTGAGTCTTGCGGAAGCCAAAGCCCATTGCCGGGTCACGCACAGCGATGATGACGCATTTATCACCGCTTTGATTGATGCGGCCGTGGCGCACCTGGACGGGTATACCGGTATTCTCGGCCGCTGTCTGGTCGATCAGGAATGGCGGCAGAATTACGAATGCTGGGAATGGCGGTTCAGGCTGCCATTCCCGGACGTTTCGGCGGTCACGGTGACGTATCAGGACACCGACAATTCGGCGCAGACCGTGGCGTCCAGCGGGCTCGAAATTATCGAAGACGCATTGGGCGCGATGATCGTGTTTAATGATGCCTTCGAGGCGCCTGCGCTTTACACCGATGCTGTGGCCCCCATTGCTGTCGTGTTTACGGCGGGTTTCGGCGCGGCGTCTGCGGTGCCGGAACCAATCAAGGCCGCAGTCAGACTCCTGGTTGGGCACTGGTATGAAAACCGGGAGTCCATATCGGCGGGGCCTGGGCTATCCGAGCTGCCGATGTCGGTTCAGTCGCTTGTCACGCCCTACCGCCGTGGCATCATCTAGAGGAGGCCCTGATGGTCTGGTTCAAGTTCGAGACGGATTACAACTTTACGCCGGATGCGGAATACCGCGTCACGGTGGCTTATAAGGCTGGTCACGTTATTCAGGTCACGCGCGAGTGCGCCGACAAGGCCGAGGCTGCCGGGGCCGGGAAGCGCACCACGAAACCCAAAGCGGTAGAGCCGGAAGCGGTAGAGCCGGAGGCCGATGGTGGCTAAGACTCCCGGCGCTGGCGAATTGAGAGAGTCTGTTTTCTTCGAGCGCAGAGAAAATGTTAGCGATGGTTATGGCAATACGGTTTCAGGCGACTTTGCGCGGCTCTACCCCCCGTCGGGTGGCGTTCCGGCGAAGATCATGCCGATGCGTGGCGGGGAGACTGTGCTGGCGCAGCGTTTGGCCGGGACGGCGATGTATGAGATAACGGTTCGCAATGACAGCGGTCTGGCGGGCCTGCTGCCGTCTGACCGGGTAGTTGATGCCAGATCGGGTGAGATTTACAATATCCGCGTGCACGTGAACCCCGACATGCGCGGGCGGTTCATTGCCCTGACCTGTGAGCGCGGAGTGGCGACGTAATGGCTGATCCTGTCGATCTGCTGATTCAGGGCGCATTCGTGGCGCGGCTAAAGGCTGATGCCGCCGTAGGCGCATTACTGGGCGACCGCGTTTATGACCGGGTGCCAAGCGGTGTTGTATTCCCGTATCTGACAATCCGCATCCCGCAAGTGATTGACGAGGAGAATAGCTGTTCACTGAACGAGCGGGTGGTTATAGAGATTCACGCATGGTCCCGGTCGCCCGGCTTTGTCGAGTGCCGCCGCATGATCGGGGCTGCAAAGGCCGCGGTCCGGTCGAGCGCGCTCACCGTGACGGGACATAATCTGTCTCTGCAGACCGTGGAGCAGACACGCTATCTGGACGATCCGGACGGGCTGACCGCTCACGGTGTCGTCACATTCGACTTCGAGACGAATCCAACGTCTTGATCCGGCCCCTGACCGTGCCTTGGGCAAGCACTGACTGCGGCGTCATCACGACGCCGCATCCCATAGATGGAGCCTCTCATGGCTATTACTGTTGTTCCTGCCGGTTCGCAGGTTCTGATCAAGGTTGGCGACGGTGGAACGCTGGAAAACTTCGCGCATCCCTGCCTTCTCAATCTGTCCCGCGACATCTCCTATTCCCACAATTACGAGGAAGACGAGATTCCCGATTGTGATACCCCGGCTAAACCTCACGCCATTCACCGCCAGGTCCGTTCGATTGACCTGACCGTGACGGGATCCGGCAAACTGGATGCCGCCGGGATTGACGCCTATCTCGACTGGTGCGCCGAAGGTGCGCAGAAAAACGTGATGCTTCAAATTGGACCGTCTACGTCCGGGCGGACCATTACCGGCGCGTTTTATTGCCAGTTCAGCGTGACGGGCGAAGTCAAGAAAAACGCTGACTGCTCGATCACCCTCACGCCGGTTAATACCGGAGACTTGACGATTGCGGCTGTCTCGTAATGAGCCGCAGTGGCAAGTTTGACGCCACGTTCGGAGACGGAAGGCATTGCTTCCAGCTACGCTTGGGCGAGCTGGAAGAACTTCAGGAGAAGTGCGATGCCGGGCCGCCCCTGATCCTAGCCCGGCTGGGTGCGGGACAATGGCGAACCGGTGATGTGCGCGAAACGGTCCGGTTGGGCCTGATCGGCGGCGGCATGAAGCCGGTCGAGGCGCTGGCCCTGGTCGAGCGGTATCTTGATCAGCGTCCCGACTGGATGGAGAACGCCTTGCTGGCACGTGGCGTTCTCGCGGCGGCACTGATCGGCGTCGAGGATGAAGCCTTGGAAAAGCCGGAGGGGGAGGGGGAGACGGCGACCTTCTCCCCAACGGCAAATGGCGATGGGCTCCTGTCTGGGGATCAGCCGCCGCCATTGGCCTCCAAAGGCCGGAAAGAATGAGCCTGTGGCGGTTTCAGGCGGCGATTGCCGGATGGCTCAAGGCTCATGCGGCAAAACCGAACGCAACCCCGTCCGATGATGATTATGAACGTGCCCTGCTGGAAGACGCACGGGCCGAGCTGGCGCGAAGGGCTGCGTAATGGCGAAGATACAGGGTCTCGACAGCCTCAACCGGAGGTTCCGCGAAATGATACCGGAAGCCAAGGACGCTTTCCGCAAGTCATTACAGCAGGGGGCTGAGGAGATTGTCGCTTCGATGCGGGCGCTCGCGCCCGTTGATGATGGTGCTTTGAAGGCGTCTATTCGCTGGACCGCCGACACGACCGGCAAGGACTCCAAAGGTGATGAGGGGCTTCGCTACTACATTATCGCGGGGGGGCGAGGCGTCAATTATGCAGCCTACGTCGAGTTCGGCACTCAGGACACGCCCGCCAATCCGTTTTTCTTCCCGGCCTACCGGCTGATGCGCAAGCGCGTCCGGGCTCGTGTCGGACGCACGGTCGGCAAAGCCATCCGCGACAGTTTCAAGCGAGGATCATAGCATGGCAGACGATACTCGCGCCCTGATTGTCGCGCTTGAAGCGCGCATCGGGCAATATGAGCGCTCGATGCGCAGGGCGCAGGGCCAAACCAATTCCGCCGCACGCCGTATTGAGGGCCGGTTCGAGCGGATGAACCGGGGCGTTACTCAATCTTTTCGCCGCATGAGCAGGGTGGCTACTGGCGCGCTGGGCGCGCTGGGCGTCGGGTTGGGGGCGGCTGCGTTCGCGAATCTGGTCAGGGGCTCCTTGCAGGCCGCTTTGGCACTTGAAGACACCGCTGCCCGCGTGGCGTTTACGGTTGAGCAGTTGCAGGAATTGCGCTTTGCTGCGGATCAAAACGGATTTAGCACCCGCACGCTGGACCTGGCGTTACAGCGCTTTAGCCGCCGAACGGGCGAGGCTGCGCAGGGAACGGGCGAGCTGTTCCAGACCATTCAGCAACTCGGCATTTCACTTCGGAACGCCGATGGGTCGATGCGGTCGTCCTATGAAATCCTGCTCGACTATGCCGACGCCATCCAGAACGCCGAAAGCGATCAGGAGCGTTTGCGCCTCGCGTTCAAGGCGTTTGATAGTGAAGGTGCGCAGCTTGTCACGGTGATGGCGCATGGCCGTGATGGCGTCATGGGGTTCGGACAGGCCGCACGTGAGGCCGGGGTAGTGATGGATCGTGATTTGGTGCGGCGGGGCGCGGAAGCCAATGCGCGTTTACGAGAGATGGAGCAGATTATCACGACGCAATTGCAAAGCGCTGTTCTGGAAAATACTGAAAACTTGATGATTTTTGTAGAAAATCTAGGGGATGTTGCAAAGGTTGCTATCGAGGCGGCAGCGGCGATGACGCAGTTTGGACGTGATACTGCGACGGCTATCGGGGAGACGTTGCAATTCCTGAGGTTAATACCCGATCCCGAACGTGATGTGATTCCCGCGCAAAACCCGAGGAGGCAGGGCGAAGCGCTGGCTGCAATAGCCGAAATCCTTTCCGGTCCATCCTTCAACGCGCGGGAGTTTGAAACCGCGCTTCGAGATGTCGGGTATGCAGGCGCAACAGCGCTGGCAGACGAGTTTAACGCAGCGCTGGAATCGGGACTTCCGTTCGACGGGCTGCTTGAAGACATGCAAGCCCGGATCGCCGAGATGTCTGCCAGCCGCATAAATCTTGCCAACATGTTTGAGAACGAGCAGGTTCTTGCAGCGATGGAAATTATTAGGAACCCGTTTCGAGGCCTGTCGCCGCCATCAGCCACATCAGGCGGGCCGGTCCGGCCGGGTGGCGGTGACGGGATCGGTGACGCCGCGGAAATTACATCCGAGCAGATCGGCCAGATGTATGCGGCTATTGCGGGCAAGCTGGCGGATAGTGAACAGGAGTTTCTCGACTTCCTTCAAACCACCGAGGATGCTGTTGCAGAGACCCGTGAAGCCTCTCTTGCGCTCGCCGGCCGGGAGTTGGATGCTCAGCTGGCCATTGCGCGGGCACGCGGCGATGGCGAGCTTGTCCGGTCCCTTGAACGTGAGCTTGATGTCCGCAGGCAGATTGCCGACTTGACCGCGCTGGGCGTGAGTGCCGAAAAGGCCGATGCGCTTGCCAATCAAAACGCTGATGCCCTCGACATCGCCGAGCGGCAAGGCGAGTTCCGGGAAGCCTTCCGCACAGCTTTCAGTGAGGGAATGCTTGCCGCATTGCAGGGCGATCAGGAAGCGTTTCAGCAATGGATACGGGACGGCGCAACGCGCGGCCTTGAGCAAGCCCTGAACAATCTGGCCGACCTGCTATTCGATCTGCTCTCGAAAGCGGGCAGCGGCGTGGGCGGAGGCAACGGCGGCGGGGTCGGTTCGGTCCTGTCCGGTGTCGGTCGTTTCTTTGGGTTTGGCGGCGGCAAGGCGGCGGGCGGGCCTGTCTCTCCGGGCCGGTTTTACACAGTGGGCGAGCGCGGGCCGGAACGGTTTGTGCCGGACGTGCCGGGCGTAATTGTCCCGGCCCAGGTCGGGCAGGGTGCTGCTTCGCGTGTAAATATCATTCAGGAGTTCCATCTCCACGCCGAAGGGGCCGTGATGACAGAGCATCTATTGGCAGAGATGGACGCCAAGGCGGCCAATGCAGGAGCTTTGGCGTTAAGCCAGTCCCGTGCCGATCTGACGGAAATCCGGCGCAGCCAGAGCCGGAGGTTCTGACATGGCCTTCATCGACCTGCCGGTTGGCTGTGTTGCTGATTACAAAGGCCAGCTAGTTCCCCGTGCAGCGCGTAGCCGTTCCGCGTTCGGAACGGGTGGCAGCAATATCTCCCGGCTGGGCCGTCACTGGCAATTCGAGGTCCGGCTTCACAAAATGTTGCAGGACGATGCGATCAAATGGGATTCCCGGCTATCCAATGATACGGGCGACGGTCATCGCTGGACGATCCCGCAAGGCAATCTGATCTCCGGTCCGGAAGGCGCGCCGCTTGTTGCCGGGGCAAATCAGCAGGGAACGACGCTGAATATCGACGGGGCCGCGCCCGGTCTGGTGATTCCGGAAGGGGCGTTCGTGTCGACCATCACGAATGGCCGCCGCTATGTGCAGCGGATGGCTGCTCAGGTGACGGTCAGCGGCGGCGGCACGGCGGCGCTGACATTCACCGCGCCGATGCGGGTTATTCCCGGCGACAATAATGTTGTCGAGATCAAGTCGCCGAAGGTCGAGGGGCTGATCGAAGACTTTGACGGACTGAGCGTGTCGGTCACGCTGGCACGGTATATTACTGATGGCGCAACTTTTATTATCCGGGAGCGTGGCTAATGGACGCCCTGAACATCGCCGCTTGGCAGACGGCCAATCCTCATGCCTTTCTGGCTATAGAGCTGGCGCTTTCCGGAGAGACCTTGCGCCTGACCAGCGGCGGAACCGTGACCTTCAACGGCCAGACATGGGTGCCGGAGCATGATGATTACGGCCTGTTCAGCTATATCGGGGCCATTCAGGACGGTGATACGGGCTCTGCCAATGCACCGGATATAGGGTTCGAGCCGTTCACCGATGGCGGCATGACGGGCCTGACCGCAGCAGAGGCGCAGGGCTCGGCATACACGGTTTATTGGGGTCTGGTGAATCCGGCATCCGGGGCCGTTATCGGTGCGCCGGTTGAGCTGTTCACGGGCCGACTGAACGTATCCAAACCGTCATTCGGGGAATCAAGCCGGTCGCTCACCCTGACCACCTACACCGAGGAGCAGTTCCAGCTGATCTTTGAAGGCGTCCGGCTGGCGGATCATTCCGTCATTGCCCGGACCATGCCGGACACCACCCGCAAGATTTACTGGATGATGAATGAACCCCGGCCCGCTGGCGGTGGTGGCGGCGGTGGCGGTGGTGGCGGCGGTGGTGGTGGTGGCACACGCGGTGGCGGTGGCCCTGGCGTCAATAACGAGTTCTTCTGATGGTGGATCGGCAAAACCATCTTCTTGTCCGTGACCGTGTGGTCCGCGAGTGCGTCGCGCGTTTCAACAAAAAGCGCCGCCAATACGGGTCTGTTGATTGCGTGAAATCGGCGGCCTTTGTGATTCGCAAGGCGGGCGTGAAGATACCCTATCTCAAAGGCAAGACCTATGGCACGAAGAAGCGCGCGGCGGAGTTGTTGCGCGCGACCGGCCATGCTACGCTTGTCGAGGCAACGGATGCGCTCGGGCTGGAACGCATTGCCCCGGCGGCCACGCTGCCCGCCGACATCATCGCCCTGCCCGTCCCGGCAGACGATCCTTTCGGTGCCTCCCTTCTGATTGTTCACACGTCGAACGCCCGCCGGGCCTTCGGGTTTGACCCGCTGACACATCAGTTCGAGATCGGTGTGCCGGATCTATCCGCCTGTCTGGCTGCATGGAGAGTCCCGCATGGCTAGTGCAATTATCGGCGGGTTTACGGCGATTGCTGGCGCGGTGACGGGCGCTACGGCGGCTGTGACGGGCAGTGCAGCCTTGGCGGCGGCGGTAGGCAATGCCATCATCGGGGCGGGCACATTTCTTGCCTCGTGGCAAGGCGCGTTGCTTGTCTCGCAGATCGCGGCGGCCACGCTGCTGGCTCCCGATGTCAACCGGGAGGGCAGTCCGACCGAATGGCGGCCTGACCCTGATGCAGGGATTCCGGTCATCATGGGCCGCGCCGGGTTTTCCGGCCGCATCATCCACATGGATGAACACGGCGATTCCAACCGCTATCTGACGACCGTCAATCTTCTGTCTGTTGGGCCGGTCAATGGCGAGGAGAAGTTGCGGGCCGATCGCGTTGACGTGACGTTCGGCGCTGGCACGGTGGCTACCAGCCCGGCTGAATACGCCAACAAGATGTGGCGCGTGACTTCGCTGGGCCTGAAAACCCAATCGACGGCCTTCACGCCGCCCACGCTTCTGAAAGACAGCCCCGGCATTGCCGGTTGGGATGCCAATTCGATCCTGCCGGGCCTGGCGCATTCGGTCTGGACACTGCAACAGGATTCCAAGTTCAAAAGCTATCCGGCAGGTGCACCGGCACCGCTCTGGATCATCCAGGGCACAAAACTCTATGACCCGCGCAAGGACTCCACCTATCCCGGCGGCTCCGGCTCGCATCGGCTGGACGATGAATCGACGTGGGAATATACTGAAAACCCCGGCCTGCACGCTCTGGCGTGGGGTCTTGGTTATGCAATTACCGACCCGAATACGGGCGATGAGCTGACCATTGGCATCGGGGCAAGCCTGTCCTCGATTAACGTCCCGGCACTTATCGAGCTGGCCAATGTCTGCGATACAAACGGCTGGAAGGTATCGGCTGTCGCGTCCTCACGCGATGACAAGCATCAGGTTCTCAAGGCCATTCTGCAATCGGGCGGTGCGCGGTATGATAGTCTTGGCGGCAAGATCAGTTGCGTAGCCCGTACGCCGCGCACATCCGTTGCCACGATCAGTGCCGCCGATACGGCAGGTCCGTTCGAGATTGATGTCAACGCCGACCGTCTGACCCGCAAGAACACCATCATTCCCCGCTGCGTTCAGGAAGATCACGAATGGCAGATGACGGTTCAACCCGTTGTCACCGATGCCTCCTATGTCACGGCAGATGGTGGCGAGCTGCGTCATACGCTTGATATGCCCTATGTGGCCGTCAAGGCAGATAACAGCAACAAGGACCAGCCAGCCGAGCTGGCCGCCTATGCGCTAGTTGATAGCCGGGAAAGTATCGCCGGGTCTGTTCCGCTTATGCCGCACATGGCCCAGATCGAGCCGGGCGACATTTTCACCGTCACTGAACCGGGTTTTCTTCTCGACGGGGTAGAGCTGCAATGTGTCCGCCGGACGATTGATCCCGTCAATAACGTGGTCACGATTGCGTTTATTTCCGAGAGCGCTGGCAAGCATGATTATGCGCTTGGTAAAACACAGACGCCGCCGACGCCCCCCGGACTGAGCGCTCCTGACATTCGCACGGTTGCGGCACCGGCGCCCGACGCCTTTAACGCATTTGCGGGAACGGATCGCCAGCCCACGATAGTGGTGACGGCGGCAGATGCTGACGAAGCCTACAGCGCTTTCATTATCCAGCTCAGGACCGTAAATGATCCGGAGACTGGCCTGCCGTGGGCGGATGCCGATGCGGGCTGGGAGACAATGGGCGAATATGACATCGCAACGGAGCGGGTGCTTTTAACCGGTGTTGAGCCTGAAACCGCCTATCAGCCAGCGATCCGCTATGTGAACGAATTCGGGATCGCAGGCGAGCGCCTTGTGCTGGCGTCCATTACGACCGGTGATCTGAATGCGACTCTTGTCGGTAGCCGCCCCTCGCAGGACATATTTGACGACTTCGAGAATCTGGCAGAGGCGGTGCTACGTTCGAACCGTGGATATTCGGATGTTCAGCGGTATCTGGAGGAGCAGACCTTCACGGCGGACGGCCAGACGGTCAAGGCGGCGTTGATCGAGGAAAGCGGTGTGCGGGCCTCTGCGATAGATGCGGAGGCGGCGGCGCGTCTGGCACTGGCCACGGTGGTGGGCGATAATCAGGCGGCGTTTCTCAATGAGGTCCAGGTTCGATCAACCCTGACCGATACGTTCGGCGGGCATTTCACCCTTCTGGGTGCGGTCTCCGGCGATCAAACGGCGTGGGTGCTGAACGAATCCACGGTGCAGACCGGATCGCGCGGGCTGCTGGCCACCTATTTCGCGGGTCTCGAAACCACTGACGGGACCAACACCACGCAAATCAGCCTGGCTTTTTCCGCGATTGGGGATCAGGAGGCGCGTGCCGCACTGGAGGTGAACGTCAACGGCATTATTACCGGCATCGAGATTGACGGTATCACGCAAGAATTCATCATCAGCGCGGCGGCTCTGAAACTGCAATCCCTGACGGCGGGCGGCGATCCGTGGGTGCCGTTCACGATTGACGGCACATCGGGGGCCGCGACCTTCGGGGATACGATTCAGCTGGTGCCAGCGCAGAAGCTGATCCGGTTTGCGGGATCGGCGCTGGGCGCGGATTCCGCTGTATCCTTCGGCTCGTCATTCGGCACGGACAATCTGATTGCATGGCTGGGGCCGAAAACGACCGCCGCCGGTTCGGAGCTGAAAGCGGACGGCTTGTTCTGGATCGACGATCAGGCCAATGCCTTCTTCGGAGGCGAGGTCAGCGCGCGCTACTTCTCACAGGTCAGTGGAGCCTTTACTGAAACCGACCCGCGCCCGCCGCACACCACGACCTATGCGCTTTGGGCTACGGTGACAATCCCGAACGCTGACAAGGGCGGGGTGTTGCAGGTCAATGGCAAGTTCTTCGCAATAAACACAACTTTACCTAATGACGAAACGCTGGGCAGCTGGAAACTGACGGCGCAACGCTCGGGCGGGGGCAGTGAAATCACCATCGGTGAGGAGGAATTTGTTGCCATCACGGAGTTCTTCTCCGTTGGCGGCGTGAGTCAAATCAAGCCGCGGGCGATTTTTCCTTTCGCCTCGGTCAGTAATCCATTCGATGACGCCGACCTGCCAGATGGCATCATTTTCCGGCTCTATCTCCGCCGCGTCGATGATGCCAGCGGGCCGACCGTTTTTCCGTTTGTGGCGGGCCTGTCCGCCGTTCGCCTGTCCTGACCTCTATAGGAGCCTTGCAATGCCAAAGAAGAAGCCCGCTGCCCCCGATTTTGATGCCCTGCTGGGCGGCAATGTTCTGGACCTCGACGCCATTGCGGCGGCCCGCGCCACGCTGGACCCCAGCGATCCAAGGCAGGAGCGCCAGCATATCGTTCTGGGACACATCCTGTCGGTGGTGCGGTCCACGCGAAACGTCTGCGGCGTGAAGGTGGCGTCATGAGCGGCCAGCCCGCACAGGCCGGACAAGAGCGCCGGGCCGCCGATCCGGCGCATGAATGGAGGGTGCAAGAGATTTCCCTTCTGGCCGATCTTGCACGGCTTGATGAGCGCCGGGCTGCCGTTGAAAAGGCGCTGCTTGTGACGCGTGCGAAAATCGAAGGGGCTGGCGCTGTCAGCGCCGGGCCGGAAACCGGGGAATAGCCGACATGGCCCTGACCAATGCAGAGTTCGCAACCGCCTTCGCGGCGGTTCTGGACGATTTCAAGAATAATGTGATCACCGAGGCCGGGCTGGTCACAGCGTCCCAGGCGCTGTTTGATCAATGGGTTCTGGGCGGGGCCAGCGTGGCCACGGCGGCAAAGCTGAGTTCGGAGGCTATTGCCTCGCTGAACACCTTTCTTGAACAATCCATTGACTGGTATGCGGGAACCGCTACTGGCGGTCCGGACAGCGACGGCCTCTATCCGCTGACCGATACGGCGGGCAATACCTATTCGGTGCCGAGCCCGGCGAAGCTGATTGCCGATCTGGGCGGGATCACGCCGAAGGGACATGTCGCCGATGTCGCCAGCCTTCCAGCTTCGGGCAACGCGATAGGTGATTTCTACACCGTCGCCGGGGTGGCGGGTGCGCCTAACCGGATTTACGGCTGGGGAACGGGCGGGGCATGGCTCGATCTGGGCGAGTTCCAGGGGGCGAAGGGCGACACCGGAGCGACAGGCCCGCAAGGCATTCAGGGCGATACGGGGCCGCAAGGTATCCAAGGCGAAACGGGGCCGCAAGGTATTCAGGGCATTCAGGGCACGGTAGCCAATAGCCATGAAGGGGCCTGGAATAGCGCGACGGCGTATTCTACCGGCGATCTTGTGACTCATTCCGGTTCGACGTGGATTGCCTTGCAGGACTCCACGAATGAAACGCCTGCCGAAAACGCCTTCTGGTCTATTTTCGCCGCCAAGGGCGACACCGGCGCGACAGGCCCGGCCGGGGCGACAGGCCCGCAGGGCATTCAAGGCGATACGGGGCCGCAAGGTATTCAGGGCGAGACAGGCGCAACCGGGCCGCAAGGGCCGCAAGGCATTCAGGGCGTCCCCGGTGATGGTTTCGTGCCGTCCGGGGCATGGGCGTCCGGGACCACCTACGCCACCGGCGATGCTGTCAGCCATGCTGGTGCAAGCTATGCCAGCCTCGTAAACGCAAATGTTGGCGTGGAGCCCGGCGTCGCGGCGGGGTGGGAAACCTCATGGATGGTAATTTCCGATCCGGGCGATGCGTTGCCATCCGTGATTTCGCAGACCGACGCCGAAGCCGGGATCGCGGAAGACCCGCATATCATCACGGCGTTGCGGCTACGGCAGGCATCTGATGCGGCTATCGCGGCGAAGTCTGGACAGGCCAGCGGCATAGCCTCCCTTGATGCCGGGGGAAAGGTGCCCGTGGCGCAGATACCCGATGGGGTGGGCGGGCTTGTCGGCAAGACCGTTACAGGGACGGGCGCTCTGGTGGCGGGTGAAAGCGTGGTTGTCGATGCCT
>Ga0210043_1001611_pt1 | contig 17820 bp, 35 predicted proteins | sample CryGeymet201501t_FD_183990 | JGI IMG/M metagenome (GOLD analysis project Ga0210043, IMG submission 183990) | Groundwater microbial communities from Crystal Geyser aquifers in Utah, USA - Crystal Geyser metaG 2015-01t (SPAdes) (version 2) | ecosystem: Environmental > Aquatic > Deep subsurface >... | reverse complement strand
ACGTCAAAAAATTCTTGCGGCACAACAGCGATGAGCTGGTTTTGGAACAGTTTAACCCGGCCAAGGAATTGCGGTTCCCGTCATCGTCGGTCCGCAGCGTCCACTACATCGCTCTCGCGGGTAATGCCTGAACCCTCTATCTTTCTTCTGCTCTGAGGTTTTGAACCCGAGAGAAGGGAGGGAGAAGGCAAACGCTCCCCCTACCCCTCAAAGCCGATCAAAGCTCCAAGAAGCAGAGGGAACGCTTGCCTCGACTTGAACCGTCGTTCGGTCGGTCGATTGGCAGAGGGGCTATTGGCGACACCTCGTCCTTATTTTCTGGCAGCACACTTGAGGACTTCGCTCCTGCGCCGTGGGCTTCACCAGCACGGGAATTGCACCCGGTTGCCCATCACTTGCCCAAGTCATAGATCGCTCGCTTACATCGCGTCAACAAAAATGTAAGTACAACCTACCTTTTTCGGTTGACAGCCAATGTAAGTTTGGCTTACCTTCTCCCTTGTCAGCCACCCACTGATCGCCTCCGGGCCGAAGACGAGGGCAGGCTGAACCGGCCAACAGCAAGAGGATGGGCCAATGACCTAGAGGCAGCGCGGGGCGCGCACCGGAGACCAACCGGAGTTGAAACCGACACCATAGAGTTTTGAAGCCCTGAGCATGGCGCAAACTGCTCACCTCCCCAGCCCAAGGGCCAACCCAGGAGGCGACGATGTGAACCACCGACCGGAATTCGCGCTTGTGCCGGTCCTCGACAAGCAAGCGCACCAATTCACCAGCCACCCACGAGGGGCAGGCTGAGACAGAAGCAAACGGAGAGACGGATATGGCACACGCGATCACTGGAGCGCTCTACGACAAGACCGGAGCGGCATATTTCCTCGATCATGAACACAACGGCACCGCCTATGTGCGCCCGCTGGTCAAGACGATCATGCAGACATCCAATTATTGCGGCGACGACTTCAGCGAGGAAGAGGATTTCGAGCCCGCCGATTACCTCGTTGCAATGGACCGTGGCGCACTGTTTGACACGCCGCCTATCGCAGCCATCAACGAAGATGTCGCGGCAAAGAGGGCGGAACTGGATGCACTCAAGTCCGAAGCGGCGAAGGCTACTCGCGAGATCAATTCGGATCGATTTGCTGCCGAACAGGCGCTTTGGTCAGCACAGCGTCAGCTTGACGAGTGGATGAAGAAACACCGTGTCATGACAGATCTCGGCAGGCTGCTGGACGGACAAGTCCTCTACCCCCTGTCGGTGAGAGAAAACTCATATCACCGAAGCCGGGATATCCCGCGCATTCCGAAGATGGACAACGCCAAGTATCTGGCGATCCATTCCGGCAATTTCGAAAAAGGCCAGAAGTGGGTTTGCGAGAATTATAGCCGGGACAATTACGGGACGCCCTTCCGGTTCTTCGGCACCGAGGAAGAACGCGCCGCCGTGATCCGCGAAGAGTTTGACGCCACCTGTCAGGATTTCCGCAAGGCCCCCAACTTCGACACCACGGGCTACACCAGCACGACGAACCTGCATTACGGCACGTTGATGGAGTGGGTGAAGACCCACCCGGATCTCAGCATCCCCGACGATATCAAGGCAGCGAAAGCCGAGAACGACGCCGAGCTTGTCAGGCAGCGCAAGGCTCAACTTGCCGCCGAGTTGGCCCAGATCGAAGCGACCAACTGACAACACTCGACCCCACCCCACCCCGCGACGGGGAAAGGAACACAAGATGGCATACATCGCGAAAACACCCTTGCATCTGGCCCTGTGGGACGCAGGCGGCGAAGTCGAGGTTGAAGCGGTCATTACCTACACCGTAACCAAGTTCCGCCCCGCGACGATGATCGACCCGGAAGAACCGGCGATGGCCGAGGTCTCCAACTTCCAGCTTCGCAAGCCCAAGACGGGCGAGTGGCTCACCTGCCCCGCTTGGATCTCGGAAGCATTCGATGTCGATGACGAGTTCATGAACTGGCTGATCTCCGACGCGAATGATGCCGACGAATACGCCAAGGAATGCGCAGCAGAAGCACGGCTAGAAGCACGGCTAGAAGCCGCCCGCTACGACGACTGAAAGGACCACCGCAATGGCAACGATCTACACCGATCTGGACACCCGCAAGGTGCTTGCCCGTCGATGGGATGCGGCGCTGGACCACCTCAAGACGATCAAGGGCACATGCGATAGCGCTGCGTTCGTCTCTGCCATGAAATCCTGTGATTTCTACCGTGATGCCTACGAGGCTGCATGCCGGAAATGGCGTGAGAACGACATGGTTTTGATCGACGGGGAAGTGTTCATCAACAGCGGTGGCAATACGGCCCTAGCGGCGAAAGGTGATGCAAATGTCTGACAAGCGCACACAAGCCGAAAAGGCAATCGATATGATCCGGGCGCAAATATCCATCTGGCGCGAAGACAAGGCCGCAGGGCTTCTGCCAACGGATGGGAGCTTCGAACGGGTGTCCGATCGGCTCCGCATCATTGAGGCCGCGCTTAACGAGATGGAGCCGGTTTGATGGACGAGATCAACCCAACCAACCACACCATACACCCGATGGTTGAGGGCGAACACCTGACACGCTCCAGGTTCGCAGCTGACCGACCGTTCTTCGCCACGCCGGTTGAAAGCCTCGGGATCGTGCTTGTCACGCTTGCCGCCCTTGGGGCTGTGCTCTGGATGTTTTGCAAGACTGGGGGGGCGGTATGAGCAAGATCGAACCCAAAGGCAAATGCTCTTGCCCAATGTGGATGGGCGGGCTTCCGAGCGGTCAATGCGATGCGCCAGCGTGGGGAAAATACATCCCCGGCGAGACGCGGCGGGACGGTTGGACAGGGCAGGTTTTCAGGGTTGATGGCGGCTATGACGGGTACGTTCCCGGCCTCGCCTGTCCGAAGCATGGAGGGCCAAAGCAAGATGAGCCGCGCGTTCTTCAGGACGGGAGCGGCGAAGATGGCAGACCTATGTATTTCGCCTTCTATCCGGATTTCATCAACCTGCAAGAGAGCCCCGCCGTCTTCGATCAAAGGCCGTGGATTGCCGTATCGCGGCTCCTCAAAGAACACCCGAGATTGGACGCCTCGTCATGACCGCGGCCACCCTCCGCGAGCAATCCGCCGACCAGATCATAAGCCAATACCTGGCCAGCATTTCACACCTGCCAGTAGACCGCAGGCTCGACGCAATAGCGGCCATGGCGAGGCAGACAATAGACAGTGAGCTTCGCCGCCCGCTGATCAGGGAATTTAACAATCTCTCAGAAAGGAAATCCGATGTCTGAAAACACTTCCACCGACCTGATCATCAAACTGCCAACGGCAATGACCGCCGAAACCTTCACCGACGATGCCGAGTTCGAAAAGCTCTATTCGAAGGTCAAGGAAGCGGTTGATAGCCATGTTCCTGACCTTTCGACCAAGGGCGGGCGCGATGCGATTGCATCGGTCGCGTATAAGGTGGCCCGAACCAAGACGGCGCTGGTCAAGCAGGGCAAGGCCCTGACCGAGAATTGGCGCGAGCAGACTAAGAAGGTCAACGCCGCCTGCAACACAATCGAGGAACGGCTCGACAAGCTTAAGGAAGACGTGCGCCGGCCGCTGACAGAGTGGGAGGAAGCCGAAGAAAAGCGGGTGTCCGACCACCAGAAAGCTTTGCGGCATCTTGTCGAGTTCTCCGAAGTCGGGTTTGGCCGGTCATCGGCTGATATCCGACAGATGATCACCGAAGTCGAGGCCATGGCCGTCTGCGAACTGGCGTGGGAGGAATTCACCGCTCAGGCGAGCGTTGCAAAGCAAAACGCTCTCGACACGCTGAACATGTTGCTGGTCACCGCTGAAAAGCAGGAAGCCGACGCGCTGGAGCTTGAACGCTTGCGGGCCGCTCAGATCGAACGTGAGCGCCAGGATGCCGAGCGCATCGCAGCCGAACAAGCAGCCAATGCCGAGGCTGACCGCGTTGAGCGGGAACGCCTGGCCGAAGAACAGCGCAAGGCGGATATCGCCAAGGCGGCTCATGAAGCCGCAGCAAAGGCAGAACAGGAAGCCGCTGCCAAGCTTGCCGCCGCCGAACAGGCTGCGAAGGACGCGGAAGAACGCGCCGCCCGTGCCATCGCCGATGCCAAGGCGGAAGCCGACAGGAAAGCCGCCGCCGAGCGCAAGCGGATTGCCGACGAACAGGCCGCGGCAGCGGAAGAACAGCGCCGCCGTGATGCCGACAAGGAACACCGCAAGACGGTCAATCAGTCCATCGTTGCCGAGCTTGTCGAGTGCGCCGGGATCACCACGGATCAGGCCCAGAAGATCGTTGTTCATATGGTCAGCGGCTTGGTCCCGAACGTCACCCTGAAATACTGAGAGGAAATCCGATGAACGCCAAAACTGAAATCATGGTTGACCATGAACACCGCACCGCCGGGCAAACCCTTTCCACCCGCCCCGATCAGGACGGTATGATTTCCATGATCGAGCGCGTGGTCATGAGCCCGGAAATCCCGATTGACCGTCTGGAGCAGATGCTTGCGCTCAAGGAGCGGATGGAAGACCGGGCGCGGGAAGACGACGAACGGCAGGCCAAGAAGGCATACTTCGCCGCCATGTCCAAGTGCCAGTCGGAGATCCCGGTTGTCATCAAGAGGCAGCGCAACACGCACACCAATTCGAACTACGCCGATCTGGCGGCAATTGAGCAGCAGGCCATGCCCGTCATTCACGGACACGGCTTTGCGGTCTCATTCCAACCGGACGGCTACAACGAGAAAGGCGAGTTGCGCATCAAGTGGGAAATCTCTCACGCCGAAGGTCACTCGCGGAACGGCGTGGGCGAAATCCCCGTAGACGCCGCTGGAGCGCAGGGCAAGGTCAACAAGACCGGCACTCAGGCTTTCGGCAGCACGGCCACCTACGGACGGCGCTACCTGCTTTGCATGCTGTTCAACATCTCGACCGGCGACGATCGAGACGGCAACAAGGTCAGGGAAGACGACATCAAGACCATCACGCCGGAACAGGTGAAGGTGATCCTGGCGCTTCTCGATGAAACGGATTCCGACACAGAGCGCTTTTGCCAGATAGGCCGGATCAACTCCGTCCCCGACATGCTGGCCAAGGACTTTGAAAGTGCCGTTGCGCTGCTGAACGCCAAGAAGGCCAAGATGGCTCAGAAGGTGGCGTCATGACAGAGGTGTGGAAAGCGGTTCCCGGCTACGAGGGATACTACGAAGTCTCCAATCGTGGAGGCGTCCGGAGCCTTGATCGCATGCTTTCCAGTGGGCGGCCTCGTCGCGGCAAGGTTCTATCGCCAAAGACATCTAAAAGCGGGCACCGATCACTTCAACTCTGCATGGCGGGCATCAAGACTTGGCATGGAGTTCATCGTCTTGTGCTTCTGGCCTTTAAGGGTCCGCCGCCGCGCTCCGGCATGGAGGGTGCGCACAACAACGGTGTGCCTGGAGATAACAGGCTTGAAAACCTCCGTTGGGACACTCCGAAAGGCAACGCTGCTGACCGCGTAATTCACGGCACAGAAATGTTTGGGATGAAGAACCCGCGCGCGAAACTGACCGACAAGCAGATTCTGGAAATATTCGAAATGAGTTCGTCGGGGGTAAAGGGCAAAGACATCGCCGTAGTGATGCAATGCACACCCGCAAATATATCCTCCATTTTGTGTGGCAAACACTGGAGGGCGGCGTGATGGCTGGGCCGGTTATCTTTGATGATTTCGATCAGGGCACGGACTCATGGCGTCAGTTGCGAGCCGGAATCCCGACAGCGTCCAAATTTGCGACAGTCATGGCGAAGGGTGAGGGAAAGACGCGCGCAAAATATATGCGCGCTCTAGCTGGAGAAATCATCACTGGTGATCCAATGGAAACCTATAGCAACAGCCATATGGAACGCGGGAAAACTATGGAGGATGAGGCCAGAGAGACTTACGCCTTCATCAACGATGTTGAGCCCCGCGCAGTGGCCTTTATCCGAAACGGACAGAAAGGATGCAGCCCTGACAGCCTGATCGGGAATGACGGTGGTTTGGAAATTAAGACTGCAATTCCCGAAGTGCAGATCGATCGGTTGGAGCGCGGCACCCTTCCGAGCGAGCACAAGGCCCAGGTGCAGGGAAGCATCTGGATTGCCGAGCGGGAATGGTGGGATTTCGTCAGCTACTGGCCGCGCCTGCCCATGCTCAAGGTCAGGGTCTATCGAGACGATACCTACATCAAAGCGATGGCGGATGAGGTTGACCGGTTCAATGACGAGTTGGCCGAAATGGTCGAGCGCATCCGGTCCTACGGGATGAGGGAGTCAGCGTAATGCCGAGGATCTACAGAACCATGCATAAGACGTGCGAGCAGTGCGGCGATGAATACCCACGGCACCGCAAGTTCAGCAAGGCCCAATGGGAAGCAAGCCGCTTTTGCGGGCAGGAATGCATGGGTAGCGCGTTTTCTGAGCAGAACGCAAAGGACCGGCCATCCATCGAAGACAAATTCAATTCGATGTTCACGAAGGCGGATGGGTGCTGGGAATGGCAGGGAACTATTGACGGCTACGGCTATGGAGTTCTTGACCACAATTACCGTCGCTACAGAGCGCATGTGCTCGCGCTGCAATACGATGGGCGGCCAGTCCCGAAAGGGATGATGGCCTGCCATCACTGCGATAATCCGAGATGCGTGAACCCGGCACATTTATACCCAGGTTCGGCACAAGACAATTCCGATGACGCTGTTGCGCGGGAGCGACTGCCGGTAGGTGAAGGAAGCCCGCAGGCCAAGCTTTCAGAAAATCAGGTCAGAGAAATAAGGTCCATGAACGGCAAGAGCTATGCCGAGATTGCCCGTGCCTACGGCGTGTCAAGGCCAACTGTGACTCGCATCATTAATGGCGAGACTTGGAGGCACGTCATATGAGCCGGGCGATGATTATCCTGAACACTCAGGCGGACCGCGATAAAGCCTGCAAATGGGCTCAAGGCGTCCCGATGGGGAGCCGCATAGAGTTCAAGGAAACCAAGAGGTCAATTCCACAAAACGATAGATTTTGGGCTCTTTTGACTGAAATAGCGGATCACATGAGGCCGCTAGGACGGGATTACCCGCCAGAAAATTGGAAAATCATTTTCATGGCTGCATACGGCCATGAGGTGAAGTTCCTGCCGAGCCTTGACCAGAAGACGTTCATCCCGGTCGGGCATTCCAGTTCTGACCTGAGCGTCCGCGAGATGTCGGACCTGATGGAGTTCATGAGCGCATGGGCCGCTGAAAACGGCATTGCGCTGAACGATCATAAATCCCCAGACACCGATGCGGATTCAGCGACCGCATCGGATCAGGAAGCCGACGATGTTGATCCTCCCTCGTCCTCGTCGGCTTCCCACTTCCTCGTCCGGTTTGCCCGTGACGTGTTCACGATGGCGATGGACCCGGAGACAACCGGCGCGACGTTCGGAGCCGTCATGAAGCGCTGGCATTCCGAGACGGAAAAGCTCGCTCCCGCCGACCAGGAGAAGGCCAAGCAGATCGGGGCGTCGGCCAAGCGGCTGTTCAATGACGCGGGGCTCTATGAGGGGATCGTGGAACATTATGCCGAGATGCTGGGCTGTGATCAGTCCGCCCTTCAATCCGAATGACGAGCGCGGTTCCCCACCCGCAGCACGTCTACCGGCGGGGTTATCCCCGTGGCCCCGCCGGTTACCCAACAACGAAAGGATATGAGCATGAGCTACGATTACATCAAGCGGACCTATGGACTTGATTTCAGGGCTGGCGAGCGCGTCACTCATACCGTGACCGGCAAGCTTGGCGAGGTCCGCAGATCCGGCACCAGTATCCCGGCGCATTATGTCGCTGTTCGCTTCGACGGCATGAACCACAACAGCCAGTGCCATCCCGAAGAACTGATCAAGGACGCCACCCTCACCGCCGCCCCGAGCGACATTGCAACGGGAGAGATCGGATGAGCGAGATCAAACTCAACGCAAGACAGAAAGCCATCTTGCGCCGGATGTGTCGCCGAGACCTTGACCGAGACGGGCCTGAAAGTGGCAGCGAAATGGCTGAAGCTCTTTGGGGCCTTTGTTTATTCACGTCAGTCGAGCAAGGCCAGCGAACCGCCATGCAGCTACTGCACAAAGGGCTTGCAGAACGCGCCGGGGTCACCATGACGGGAGCGCAGTGCTTTATTCCGTCCGAAGCTGGTCGCCTTGTTTTTAAGGAGCCCAAGCCATGAACCTTCGCACCATCATCGTGGACTGGTTCACCCGCCGCGCCCGTCTCAAGATGCAGCGCAAGGCGGCAGACATCGAACGCAGGCGGGCCGTCATTCGGGCCCAGATCGCCGCACGACGCGAGAAGCGGCAGGCATGGCGTCCGCTCACCGGCTCCCTCAAGGACGCCACCACAGAGGCGCTTCGCGTCGAGAACCAACTGGCGAGGCTTGGATCATGAGCAGATATGCAGACATCATCAAGAGGCTGACGGAAGCGACGGGGCCAAGCATGGATCTGAGCCGAGATTGCCTCTTGGCAACCGGACTGTATGCGCTTGAAAAACGCGGCAATGACCGCAAGGAGTGGCTTTACGATACCGGCAAAAGCTACGGCAGAGAAGACCCGTCTTATATCAGGTTTGCTCACGCCTCCAAATCCCTTGACGACGCCGTTACGCTTTTCAATCGCATGCTCCCCGGTTGGGGCTGGCGCGGCGGATCATGTCATCTGTCGGATGATTGTTTCGTCTTCCCTGATTACAACTGCCCGACACATGGCGAGCGGCTGAAGCGAGAATTCTCCGTCAAGATCAACGGACAGGAGTGGTCTGATTACACCGATGTTGATCTGCGCCCCGCCGGACGGTTGCCGATAGCAATCCTGATCTCGATGTTCACCGCGCTCGACGGTATCGACCAACTGGCGAGGATGTAGGGATGGCGAATGACATCGGAAGGACTGACCTGATCACAAGGTTCTTTTGCCGTGAATGCGGCGGGAAGCTTAACGTCTCATATGACCAGCATGAGGGGCGGCATGACGCTCACGAGAGCGGCGATCCCACAGGCGCGCAATGCCGTTATTCGTCGATTTTCATTTGGCCTTGCAAGCGATGCATTGAAAAGCACACCGCCCCCGCCAAGGCCATGGCAGCGGCCATCAAATCAATGGCGGAAGAAAGCTAATGACCCGCCGCAACTTCACCCGGAACCAGAAGGAACAGATCGCCACCCGCGCCACAAACGCGGACGGGCAAATCTGTTGCGAGGGATGCGGCCTTGTGCTGGCCGGGAAGCCCCATGAGGTGGATCACATAATCCCCGAAGGGCTCCGATCAGAAGCCGACAAGAAGCAACCGATCACGATTGCCGAGGGCCAGCTTCTCGGAAAGGCATGCTGCCATCGCGGACCAGAGGGCAAGACGAACAAGGACGTGAAGCAGATCGCCAAGGCCAAGCGCCAGAACGCGAAGCACATCGGGATCACCCGCCCCAAGCAGTCCATCAAGTCCGCGCCCTTCCCCCGACCAGACAAGCCCGAACGGGTATCAAAGCCGATGCCGCCAAGGCGTCCGATTTACACGGAGATGACATGAGCATCGATATCCTATCCGAGCTTAGGACGATGGCCGGGAACGCCCCGGCTAGGCCTGCGTATGTGACTGACCTGTATGTCCGCGCTGGCGCTGAGATCGCCCACCTCCGGGCTGAATGCGAAAAACGCGGGTCGACTATTCTAGACCTACAGGTCCAGGTGGACACCGCCCGCAATGATGCGCTGGAGCAAGCCGCGATGGCTGGGTACGTCGCCTGTGCGACCACTCGGCACGTTACGCTAGGCAATAAGGTGAAAGCCGCCATCCGCGCACTCAAGGAACCAAAGCCATGAACGGCAAGGAAGCACTGGACGACTGGAAAGCCCACGCGAGGGGGCTCGACCGACTTCTTGCAGAAGAGCGCACCCGCGCAGAATCCGCCGAGGCCCGCCTAAAGCAGGCGGTGGAGGTGATGAGGCCGTTTGCGGAGGCGGCAGATGGGGCGATGGATGAGTTTGACGGTGACGATTCCGCGATTTGGGAGCACCCGATTGCGCAGAACGTGAAAATCAAATTATTCCGCGCCGCCCGCCAATTCATTCGCGAGGTGGACAATGCGTAACCTTACATTCGAACAAGTCTCGGCACTGCTTTCTCTTGAGGAAGAAACCGGAAGGTTGATTTGGAAAGCCATAACACCGGAGATGTTTACCTCATGCAACGGGTACGCGGTGGCTAGTTGCAATAGATGGAACGCACGGTTTGCCGGGAAAGAGGCTTTCACCGCGATTGGATCTGGCCGCTACAAAGTCGGCGCGATTTACAATGTCCTATATCAGGCCCACCGGGTGGTGTGGCTGCTGCATACTGGACAATGGCCGAGCGCCGACATGGACCACATCAATGGTGACTGTCTCGACAATCGGGTGTGTAATCTTCGATCAGTTGAGCACTCCGAAAACCAAAAAAATCTAAAGAGAGCTCACACCAATAAAAGCGGCGTAACCGGCGTTTGTTGGGACAATCGACGCAACAAGTGGAGGGCCGAAATCAGGGTAATTGGTAAGAAGGTGCACCTAATTTCCAGCGACAATTTTGATGACGCGGTAGAGGCAAGGAAAGCAGCCGAGGCTATTTACGGATTTCACGCGAACCACGGGAGGTCCGACGAAATCGGGTGGCCCATCAAGGAGCAGACAGATGCCGAATAACCCCGGATCACCGGAGGCCGTCAAGAAGGGCTGCACATGCCCCGCTATGGACAACGCGCACGGTGCTGGTCGCGGTGGCGACGGAGAGAAATACGGATGGTGGATTAATGAAAATTGTCCGATGCACAGCAAAGGCAAGGAGCAGACAGATGCCGAATGAACAGATCGAATTGAGACCCTGCCCTTTTTGCGGCGGCGGGGTCACACTAGAGCAGCCAATCGACCGGGTTCACGGAGCGATTAGGGATGAATGGTGGGGTGTCGTCTGCCGCAACACTGAGAACCTTGGCGGAACATGTGCCATAGAGCAAAGGCCATCGCGCACAAAGGAAGCTGCAATCGAGCGATGGAACCGCCGCGCAGCCCTCTCTGCTGGCAATGCGGAGCCTGGGCTGCACCCATCTCATAAAACGCGGACCGCCATTGACGCGTCCAGCTTCGATGAAATCTGCACCCTTTGCGGGGCTACAGACGTGACCGGCGGTGGATGGGGTGATCTCGCATTGCCGTGCCCGAAGGCTGGCAATGCGGAGCCGGTGGCGAGCATTCCTTGCGGGGGGTGCGGCGCTGTTAAGTCATCCGAACGCTGCCTTGGATGCCTGCACGACTTCGGTACGCCGGATAGTGCATGGGTATCCGCACAACTTCCGGAGCCGGTGGACCACAAACGCTTCGAACACGCGCCGTGCTACATCTGCGGCTACAATGGCTCAGGATATTACCAACCGGACACGCACCCATGCGCCGAGAGATATCACGCCCACCCTCCCGCACTGGAGCCGGTGAAGCCGGTGAAGGCATCGCCGGAGGTGCATCGTGTGTACGAAGACTTGCACATTGTTTTCCAGAACGATGGTGGCCCCGCCAATCTGCGTTTCATCGAGGTGGAAACGCCCGATGGTAAATCTGTCCGTGCAGGCAGGTGGATTAAGCGTGACGGCTTCGATGTCCTTGTGTTGTGCGTCCATCGGTTTGACATCCGGTCTGACATTGCCGCACTCCCACCCACCCCGGAGGCCCCCCATGAGTGAGCGCACCTGGTGCAAGATCGGCCACGCATACTGCGATGACGATTGCAGGCACTGCCTACCTTGGCTGGTGGTCTGCGAGGATTGCGACGAACACGGCCACACCGATTCAGGTGACTGGGTTGGCGACTTCGACGGCCACAATCCGCCGCTTGTCTATTGCGGCGACTGCGCGGAAAAGCGCGGACTCACTTTCATCAACTCGAACGGGGTGCGCGTTTACACGCAAGCGACCGACCTAGAAGCACTTATTGCAAAGGAGGACGTGGGATGACGACAGTTAGAGTTTGCCAAGTGCTGAACGCGGAATGCCCGCATCCGGGGGCGTGTCATTATTTCTGCGTCAAACAAATGGAAGCAATGTCTTTCGACGATGTTGCACCCAATTCCGTTAAGCCAGATGGGCCAGTTTACCAGATGTATCGGCAGAAGACAGAAGCTGAGCGCGGCTGGCAATGCCCCGTCTGCAAAAAGGTTCACGCGCCGTTCGTGCCGGGATGCAACTGCCATGAGGCCACCCGCCCATGACCGCCCTAAACCATCACTGCGCGAAGGTGGAGAGATAGATGGACCTGATCACGCCCGACCGCGCCGCAACGAAGCTTGGCATCACCGTGAAGCACTTGCGAAGCCTGCCGATCCCGTATGTAAATATGGGGTCCCGCAGTCGAGTGGTGCGCAGATATGACCCGCTCGACATTGAAACCTTTCTGGAGGGCCGCAAATGTCAACCTTTCGGCGCACCGGATCAAAGACCTACTCCTACGACTTTCGCTGGCGAGGTCACAGATTTTCAGGCTCAACGGGCCAAACGGACAAGCGCAGCGCCGACGCATGGGAAAAGGCCGAAAAGGACCGCATCAAGTCGGTAGCGATCGACACGCGGAAGCCGATGAATTTCGGCGTCCTGACAACGATGTATTGGAATGAGATCGGCCAGTTCCACCGCAACAAGATCGATACGGAGCGGAACCTGGCTTGGCTTCAAAAGCACATAGGCATGAGCGCGAGCATTTCGTCTATCACAGACCAGAAGGTTTCCGCGCTGGTCACAAAGCGCCGGATGGAAGGCGTATCGAATGCCACGGTCAACCGGTCTGTCATCGAGCCTCTACGGGGCATCATCCGGGCTGCTGGCGAGCGATGGGGCCAGCGTGTGGACACGCCACCCAAATGGAAGCTGCACACGCTGAGAGAGGCGCAGGAACGGATTAGGGAAATGTCAGCAGATGAAGAGGCGCGGTATTTCGCGGCCCTTCGGCCAGACTACCATCCGATCATAAGATTTGCATTGCTGTCCGGTTGCCGGATGCAGGAAATGCTTGATCTGGAATGGCGTCATATCGACTGGCGAGCCCGGACAATCACCGTCACCGGCAAAGGCGACAAGACCCGGCATATCCCATTGTCGAATGGGATTGAAGCGATATTGAAGCCGCTGCCGAGGGCGTTCAAGGAACACGTCTTCACATATGAGGTGAAGCGGGCAAGCGGGGGAACGCGGGGCGAGCCCATGCCGATCATGCGGGAAGGCTTGAAGATCACCCACAAGCGGACATGCGTCAAGGCGGGGCTTGTGGACTTCCGATTTCACGATCTGCGCCATACGGCGGCGACAAGGCTCTTGAGGGCAACGGGGAACCTGAAGCTGGTTCAGAAGCTACTCGGGCATGGGGACATCAAGACAACCATGCGCTACGCCCATACTACCGGCGACGATCTGCTAAATGCAATGAACGCCGCAGAAAGCGCTGGATTGCAACCGATAACGCTTGATAATCCCATGAAAATAAAAGATAATTAACCTTTCAATGGAGGTTCTGTCTGTGACCAATAAAGGCCTATGGGAGACTGTATATTTCTTGAGGCAGGGCGATTTCGTCAAAATCGGCCATACGACCATGAGCGTAAAACGACGCCTTAAGAGTTACGGCACCCACTCTCTCGAAGAAACCAAACTGCTTGGGTTTACCTATGGCGACAAGTCGGTCGAGAGGGCGTTCCACAGTGAGTTTTCGCATTACCGTGAGCGGGGCGAGTGGTTCCGATTTGAAGGTGCGCTTGCGGATTTCATCGCCAACGCCTTGCCACTGCACCAAGAGCGGGCCGAACGCTCCAGATTGGACGAGTTGAGGCGTCATATGACGGGAGAAAATACAAAAGTCCCACGCGGATTCCCACGGCCTCCTAAAAAGGCAGAGAAAAAGAGCGGGAGAAAATTGATAGTGCGGCGCGGTAAGGTGTTCACAAAGCAGGGGAAACGAGTTCTAACACCGAGGGTGACGGATGATACTGCGAGGGCATAGCCCAACCGCTCCCAAACCAGATGCGCTACCAGGCTGCGCTACGCTCCGAGCCGTTAAAACCCAACGGGTCCGGGCGTTGTCTAGCGGAAGCAAATGAGAACCGCAAGGGAACAAACAAACATAATCGCCACGGTGGTGACCAGAAGTCCCACGCAAATTCCCACGGAGACAAATGATGTTCGAGCCGACGCGCACCAACTGCACCATTGACGGCCACCCGGCTAAGACGATGTTTGACCGGCTGGACTGGAGCAAGCGCAAATGGCGGGAAACCTCCACCTTGTTCGCCTCGCTTGTGGGCGATGATAACGCGCCGCATGATCCCCATTGGGATGTCCCGCACATCGAGGGGGACAGCTTTCACCGCGTTCGGGAAAAGCGCCGTTCCCGCCCCTCACCTAAAGGAGAATGAAGATGATCGAGCAAGAACCAGACTGGCAGGCGTTCGGCATGGCCATCATGCAGAATTGGCCCGCTGGAGATGTGGACGGCGGGGAACTCCAGGACCTTGCCGAGAAGTTTAATATCATTCTGCCTTGCGAGGGAGGCTTTGACCCCGATCGGCATTCCGACGACTTCGGCGTTTGCCCCGAGAAGGGCGACCCGTGGTATATGCGGAATTACGGCACCAGTTCACCCTGATACTTCTTTGCACTTTTTGCAAAGAAGTCAGGACAAGGAGATGATGATGGACGAGGAAGTGATATCGAAAGTCCGGAATGAGCAGGCCGAGAATTTGCTGCGCCTAGCCGAAGCCATGGGTGAAATGGACCTTTACGAGGACATCGACATGGATGCGTTGTATCAGAGAATGGAACGCGACGGGCATTTTGAGTTTCAGAAAGCCTGGCGCGAGTTTTTTGGGCCTGACGCATAGTCCCCCCCGCCTATCGATAGCAAGGAAAGGAAGAGAGATGGTCACGATGAATGAGATTGGGCACTGGTGGCGAGTAGCCCGGCCATTTTCAATCTTCGAAGAAGCCTTCTGGGTCGGGCTGCTTCACGATACCGTTGAGGACGGATATCTGCCAAAATGGCTGCTTGCGCGGCCAGCCCTGGACGGGATGACGAGGCGCGACGGAGAGAGCTATACCGACTTCATCACCCGAGCCGGATCGCATCCAGTATCCAAGCGCGTCAAGTTGTCGGACCTTCAAGACAATCTGACACGAAACGGCGGCCCGCCGCGCGAAAGCTTGAGGATTCGCTATGTGGCCGCTGTGAAAGCCCTCACCACCTAAGTGAGCTTGTAGCCTGCATCACGAGAAAGGAAGATAGATGGTTGCGTTGGCTGAAAAGATTTGCACTCAGTGCGACGGCAGCGGAGAGGAATGCGCCCCGTTCGACGGTGATCCTCAGTTCAACGTGGCCGGGTTACACATGAGCATCATCAGGAACGCTTGGGTAGGGCCGTGTCGTAAATGCAAATCGCGCGGGTTCATTCGGCTCAAGAGCCTACCCCCGCTTATCCGCCCCTCACCACCTAAGTGAGCGTGATCCGCCACAATGTATCGTTCCCGCGTCATAATGCGGGATAATGTATCGGATACGCGACATCGGGCACAGCGCAGAATGTGCAATGGAGCTACCACCTAAGGCTTGACGTAGCCTGCATCACGAAGTCCAGAGCCTCGACAAATGACATCTCGATTGGCCGCTGTCCGACCGTAACCGTAATGTCGCCCTTGCCATGCCTCAGCAGCTTTGTAACATCAATGATGGCGCTGGCCACGTCCTGATAGGTGAGATCAGCTATTTTCATTTGGTCGGCAATGAGTTCGCGTGTCGCCGTGTCTTTGGTCATCGTCACCCGGATATAGACGCGCTCGCTCATGCTAGACCCCGATATGGATGGTTGATTTAAGCCCGGTCATCTTGTCGAACGTCAGCGCAACCATGCCCGCCGTGTCTGGATACGGAGACCACGCCGCGTGAGTGTCGGCGCTACAGACCGAGGGCAGTTGATGGTGAAGAACAGGACCGCGCGGGACTAGCTGGTAATTATGCTTGTGGGCGCTGAAATAGTGCCACTGCTTGGCTTCCCCCCATTGCCTGGAGAACCGGCCCGGCAGTTCCTCGCAGACCTCCTTGGGGTTCCTGCCGTGGCCGTGATGGCCGCTCAGGAAAACATCGCCCCAGTTCCGTTGCCAAAACTCGTCTTCGGATACGATGATTTCGGCGCGGGGCTCATTGCGGTATCGTTCGCGCAATGCGACCGAAAGCGGGTATGGGATATTCGGATCGTGGTTCCCGGCTATCCCGCGATAAACGACATGGCCAAAGTGCTGCAAGGCAAGGTCGATCTTGTATGCCGTGAGCACGACAGACAGGTCAAAGTTCTGCGCATGCGTTCCCTCGACCTTGAGCTTGTGGCCGGATCTCGGGGTTACGTCGCGGTCATCGTTTGCATGAAGTAGGTCACCTGCGTTGAGAATAAGCGCCGTGTGGCATTGAGGGGTTGAGGCGATGCACTGAGAGACACCGGCCTTAAAGCGCTCCGTTGCCTCTGCCCGGCTATAGGACCGGCCTCCGGTCTGGTCCGCGGTAACCACCATACCGATGTGGACATCAGCATGAGCCAGGAGCGCAAGCCTGTCCTCGACAACGTGTTCCGGTGGCTTTGTTGGGGTGGCCGGCGGGATGTCGTCAAACGCGGCGCGGATTTTCTCAAGGTAGGTTTCAGCATCGACTTCCGGTGCGTTCCATCGGGTTGTCCCGATCTTCTTGCCTTCGGTGTCGTAGTTGTGAATCCATCCGCCACGGGCCTCGATACCGGACAGTCCGGCATTGCTGACCGCCCTTTGCGCACCTTCGGAAAGGTGGTAGCCCTTCTCTCGGCAAGCTACCAATATATCTTTGAAGGTTGAAACCGGTGTATCAGTTGCCTTTGCTGCCTTGGCCGCGTTCTGGCCGTGTTCAATCCATGCGTCGTACGTGTTCCGGAGCAGTTCCGGCGAGCGCTCGGGGACTCCCATGTATCATTCCCCAATGGGAGGGGAAGCGGGCAGGTCAAAGGTCGGCGATAGTGTTACCGTTACCTTGGTTGGTTTGAGGCGTAGGAACTCCTGAATTTCCTTGAGCGGAACAAACAGGTTCATGAACTCGGAATCGCGGTACTTCATCGAGGTCACGCCGATAAGCTCGTATGTTTCACCGTTCTTCTGGAATAGAGCGCCGCCCGAGTTGCCATAGGTCATGGCCGCTGTTGCCCGGTACAGGGTGGCGTCATCTATCACCTGGTAGCCAGAGAACAGTCCGCGCGTGACGGTCTTGATCAGTGCGCGGGGGTAGCCGACAACAACGACTTCATCGCCAAGCTCGACCATTTCGGCCCCGGCAATGGTGGCGACAGGGTAGACTGTTTCGGTATCGCGCAAGGTGATGACGGCCAAATCTGTCTTGTAGTCTTCGCGGTCGTTGTCATACCAGACATTCACATCCTTGATGGGCTTGCCGCGTTCGGTCGTCTCGATGTTGAGCTGGCCATATTTGCCCTTGATGCAGTGTTTGGCCGTGAGGATCTGGGTTTTGACCTTGCCGTCTTTGTCGGCTTCAGACGATATGATCGTGCCGGAACATGACTGATTGATCTTGACGACCGGCGCGATAGCCTGGGTCTTGAGGTTGGTATCTGCCGCGAACGCTGGAATTGCGAACGCGAGAGCGATCATCGTAAGAGCGAAGAAAAGAGCTACGATTGCGAGGTTGCGGGTCATATTCCAAACCCTCCTTTCATCATGAAC
>Ga0210043_1001605_pt1 | contig 17869 bp, 16 predicted proteins | sample CryGeymet201501t_FD_183990 | JGI IMG/M metagenome (GOLD analysis project Ga0210043, IMG submission 183990) | Groundwater microbial communities from Crystal Geyser aquifers in Utah, USA - Crystal Geyser metaG 2015-01t (SPAdes) (version 2) | ecosystem: Environmental > Aquatic > Deep subsurface >... | reverse complement strand
GGCTGAATATTGCCGCCGACTTGCCCAATGAAGGAACGCAGAGCCGGCTTCGTGTCGTATGCGATGCTCGCCGCTGTGGCGGTTGCGCCACCGCCGACTTGCTCCAGCGCGTCGCCGATCTGGATCTGGCTGGCCTTGTTTACCGCTTGCCCACCTGTGGAGCCGTCGTTGAGATAAATCACCCCGTCCCCGAGCCCGTCAATCTCCACACCCATGATGGTGCGAGGCTCATTGGAGAGTGACCACCGCAGGGGGATGCCCAGCTTCTGGCCCACAACCCACGTTCCTGTCGATCCGGTCACGTCGATTCGCGCCCTGAAGTCGCCGTTCGGATCGTAAGCGGTCCCGATCATCCGGTTATTTTCGATGATCCATCTCGTTGTCATCGAGTCGTCAATCGTGATAATCGCGGAGCTTGTGTCGCCGATTGCGCAAAGCACATCGCAATCCGCGATGCGAACCCCCGCCGATCCGCTCGCCGCGGCGGACGTCATGCTCCGGGCGCGATATTGGGAGAAGCCGGAGACGGGAACGCCGCCTTCTAGCCAACCCCTGAGCGTCAGCATACCGTGAAGAACGACCGGGCTCGGGCGAGGCGTCCCGCCGCCGAAAAGCGCCGTCTCCGTCTCCGTGAGATACACCCCCGGACGCAGCCTCACCTCCGCGTCCGGTCGCAATGCCGTCGATAGCGTCCATGGCTCCACCGCGACGACTTCCGACGCGCTGGCGCAGATCGCGGTGTTCGCCAATACGAGCACATTCGTCTCGCCAACCACATATGCCCCCGGCGTCAGGGGCGCCGTCGTGCGCGTGAGCTGCCCGCCGGACACGGAGAACTGCCCGTGGTAGGCCCCATTTGGAGCACTGATCGCCAGCGACGCGAACGACGTGAGGTCAAGTTCGCCGAGGAGGATCGAAGACACCGCCACGTCTCCCTTACGGGATAAAGCGCTCACGAACCATGGCGTCGCGGCGAGCCGGAGCATCAGGAGATCACCACAGCATGGATCCCCGTCGCGGTCGTCCCTGTCGCCCTAACCCGCTTGACGCCGCAGAGAATCCACCCGAAAGCGGGGACGGCGACCGTGCGCATCGAGCCCTTCTGGCTGACGAATGAAACGTCGCCCGCCCCCTCGATATAAAGCGCGATCGCGACGTCGGCGAGGTCCGCGTCGTTGTCCGGCGTCACCGGCGCATAGTCGATTCCGGGTCCCGCGATGCCGATCGACCGGGTGTTGAAGGGATTCGTCATGTCTCTCTCCTCAGAGCTGCGAAGCGGCCAAGAATGCCTGGGGGAAGTTCTGGATTTCCAACGCCGCGGCGAGCGGGGCGAGCGCCGCCTCGCTGAAGAACCGCCCGGTCCGGGCGCGGATCCGCGTCTCCCCGTCCGCCGCGGCGAGCACGGCCTGGACGGTCGAATTCTGGAGACCACCGGGGAAGCCGTTCGCGTCGAGCCAGACCTCCAGCTGGGTGTTCGTGATCTCGATCCCGACCGCCGGTTGGACCTCTGGCGCCGGGTTCACGAGATCGTTCCCGACTTCCAGCGCCCCGATCTGCACCGTCTCCGCCACGAGCGGCAGCGGCCCGGCGTAGTCCGCCGGAACGTCGAGAATGTTCACCACCACGCCCTCCACGATCACCGCCGCGCGCGACATCACGCGTACTCCCTGATGATGATCCGCCCGGCGGTAGGCACCCCGCCGGCCCGCGTCGTCACTGTGGAGACGATCACCGCCCCGCCGCCGCCGCAGCCGGGGCCGACCGCGCTCCGCCCCGCCACCGCGTCCGGCAAGGCGGTGACTGTTGAGCGGCCCTGCCCGCCGCCATCCCCGCCGCCCTTCCCGGAGACCGCCCCGGCGGCGCTCTGGATCGTCTTTCCGAAATTCCAGCCCGGCCCGCCCGGCAGCGTCCCTGTGCGGAACTCGGTGTTGACCTGCCCCGCAGTCGAGGTCGCCGGCGCGGCGCGGCCCTGGTGGATAACCGAGTTGAAGCCGACGAGTCCGCCCTCGCCGCCCTTCGCCGTCACCGTCACGCCGCCATGCGTGACGCTCGTGTTCCCGCCCGCCCCGCCGTCGGCGGCTATCGCCGGGGCTCCGCCCGCGCCGACCGCGAGCGTCGATGTCAGCACCCCGCCGAGCGGGCGGCGCCAGCGCACGAACTCGCCGCCGTTCCCGCCCGTCCCCGCCGCGGCGTCGTTCGCCGTCGGCGTCGTCGCCCCACCGCCCGCTCCGCCGCCTCCGAGCATCTCGAACTCCGCAGCCGCTGCCATCGCGTGGTGCGAATGCGAGCCCGTGACGCCGACGACCTCCCGGATCAGCGCGCCGGGCGCGAAGCCCTCGCCCGTGATCGGATTGTATTTCCAGAGAATGTGATCCTGCGTCCCGTCCCACAGTTTCAGGAGCAGCATCGTCGCCGTCGTCGTGTCCACCCACATCTGGTTCGCGTCAACATAGGAGGGACGGGAGGCGCCGGCGTGGTTCGTCCGCATCGCCTCCTGCATCGAGGCGATGTTGGTCAGGAGCTGGAGCCCCGTCCCGCCCGTCATCGTGAAATTGTATTGCGCCATGAGATCTCCCCCTAAACCGCGCCGTAGCCGTTCGCCTGCCAGTTGATCGTCCCGGCCTTGGCCGCGCCCGCCGCGCTTCGCACCGTCGCGGTGAAGCCCGTGACGCTCTCGGAGGAGGGCTCAGCGTAATCGCCCGCCGCGCCGCCGACGACCTGGAGCACGACGCCACGAACCGCGCGAAACGCGCGCCCGTAGCCCACCGCCAGCCCGCCGGAGCCGACGGAGACGCCGCCTGCAGCCTCGATGCGGTCCGGCATGTCGATCACCGTCGTCAGCGCGTCGAGGAGGACGCCGACCAGCACGCTCGTCACCTCGATGTCGAGCCGAATCTCCGCCGCGCGGAGCGTGTAGTCGCCCGTCTCGAAGGGCCGCCACTCCGACCAGACGGGGAAGCCCGAAGGGTCGTCCTCCGTCGTCCGGATCGAGAGCGCGAGGGACCATTCCGCGTCCGTCACGCCCGTGACATCCTCGATCGCCGCGACATCCGGCCAGTTCGCCACCTCGTCGCCGCGGGCGAAGCCGCCGCCCGCCAGCTCGACCGAGACGCGCGCGGTATAGACCGCGCCGAGATCGGGCGGCGCGAGGGTGTAGGCGCCGGCCATCTCGCCATCGTTGAGTGTGAGATCGCCCAAGACGACGCTCGTCGCGCTCTTCGTCCCGAACCAACCGGGCGCCTCGTCCTGCGTCTCAACCACATTGACCGAGGCGAGCGCGCCGAGGCCGGAGACGAGCGTCGCCGCGGTGGCGGAATAGATTCCGAACGGGCTGACCCACTTCGCGAGATAGGTGCCCGGCGCCGCCGGCACGGAGGCGAGGTGCCCCGCCACCTCGGCGACCGGCGTCGCCGTCTCCCATGATGGCGAGGATGCGCTCGTCCGTCGCACCGCGAGCCGCGCCTGGAAGGGCTCGACCGGCGGCGCGACGCTGAAGACGGCCGCCGCCCCGTCCGCCCTGATCCGCGCCCCCGTCGGCCCGGCGGGGCGGCGCGATTCCGCCTGGAGCGAGGCCGTCACCGCCAGCGGGGCCGAGGCGGCGGAGAGCCCGGCGAACTCCGCCGAGATCCGGAACTCGTTCAGCCCCGGCGGCAGCCCCTCGAACCGCGCCCGCGGCTCCGGGCCGGAGACCGTGGCCAGCACCTCGAAATCCCCGTCCGTCCGCTTCCAGCGCACCGTCGAGCGGACGACCTCGCCGAAGGGCGGTGGCGTCCAGGTCAGGAGCGTCACCGTCTTCGCCCCGCCCGTCCCGGACTCGACCGTCTCGGTCACGACGCCGGAGGAGGGCGCGAAGGCGCGCGGGTCGGTCTGGCTTGTCAGTCGCGGGGTCCAGACCGGAACCGCGCCCGTGTCGGCCGCGTAGATCTCCGGCGCGTCGCGCGCGAGCGTCAGGTCCACCGTCCCGTCCGCCCGCAGCCGCTTTCCGCGCACCCGCCAGGTCTCCGTCGCCCGGTCGCCCTCGCCGAAGGTGAAGGCGAGGCCGGCGACGGGAGGGACGAGCGTCAGCACCGGCGCCGTCAGCGTCACGACGCTGGTCGTCCCCGGCGCGTCCGTCACGATCCGGCTCACCGGCGCGTCGGAGCCGCCGGTGCGCCAGACGAGGACGTAGGTCTTCCCCGCCTCGATCTCGACGTCCTGGTCGAGCGTCACCGAAAGCCCGTCCACCGCGACGATCCGGCCCCAGGCCTGACCGACGCGGATGACATCATGCGCGAGCGAGACCCGGTCGCCCCGCGCCAGCTCTAGCGCGCCCCAGTCCGCCCGGACGCTCGCCTCCTCGCGCCGGAGCGTGATCTCGGCGAGGGAGTAGCGCGCGAACTTGAACGCCTGCGCCGGGTCGGTGACGCCGGGGAACTCGATCTCCTCGATCAGCGTCGCGTTGCCGGCGTTGAAGCCGTCGCCGTAGACGACCAGCTCCTGCTCGCGCCAGTCGCTCGTCCGGTCCTGGAAGCGGACGCGAAAGCCCTGCGGCGGGTCGGGATAGACCGTTCGGAGCGCGAACCCGGCGGAATTTGCAGGCGAGAGGAGATAGCGCGCGCCGCCCTCCTCCTCGTCCCAGAGCACCGAGTGTTTCCCGCCCCGGAATGTCGCCACCGCCCGGCCCGCCGCCGCGATCTCCGCGAGGACCTGCCGGACGCTCTCGCCCCCGTCGATCCGGCGGGAATAGCGCCAGCCCTTTGATGTGCAATAGGCGTGCCAGCCCTGCAGCGCATCGAGGTCGATCTCCGCATCCGCCGCCGGCTTGGCGAGCGCCGGATGCTGGAGTGCGAGGCGGAAGAGATCCGCTGGGTTCTCGCTCTGCTGCCCGTCCACCCAGGCCGCGCCGTTCCAGGCCTTGCCGATCGAGGCGACCTCGGCGGTCAGCGTGTCGAGCGCGCCGGAGAGCTGCCCCGTCGCGCGGATCTCGACGAAACTCATCGCCGTCGCCCGGTCGAACCTGAAGGGCCGACCGGACTGCTGGCTCGTCATCCCCGACCATACCAGCGTCTTCACCCAGTCGGTGACGCCGCCCCTCGTCCCCTCGTCCGTCTCCCGCCGGACCTCAACCTCCCAGACCCCCGCCGAGGGGAAGCGGAGATAGAGTTGCTTCCGCCGCGGCTCGTTCCGCAGCCCGTTGATGACGTTCTCCCCCGTCCCGAACGCACCCGGCGGCCAGGTCGCCGTCGTCCACGCCCCCGCGCCGTTCTCGCGGAAGCGGATGCGGAGCTCCGCCGGGTTATTCGCGAAGGCGCCCTTCTTCGTCAGCCCGTAAAGGCCGGAGGGCGCGGTGAACTGCAGCGTCAATGCCTGCGAATCCGGCGCCGTGAAGCGGGAGACGGCGACGGACTTCTCCAGATCGACCGCGAGCGCGACCTCCACCACGTCGCGGTTGTAGAGCGGATGGAATGTCGCCGCGAAGGCGCCGTCCGTCGCCGTTTCGACCTCCTCGAAGCCGGAAAGCGGCGTGTCCCCGATCCGGAGATTCGAGACGGCGAGCGGCCCGACCCCGTGGCAGAACGCCGCCTGCAGGAACTGGTCGGAGCCGCGCAGGAAGGTCCGCCCCGTCGCCGCCACGTCGGGCGCGGCGCGGACCCGCCCGAGGATGACGGGAACCTGCGCCCCCGGCCGAGCCTGGTTCCGCGCCGAGGTGAGCGAGGCGAGCCGCCCCGGCTGGTTCGGCGCCGAGGGCCGCGCCGGCGGAAAGAGCGCGTTCAAAGCGAGGTTCGCCGCGAGCCCGGCGACAGCGGTGAAGGCGACAGAGCCGATCAGCGCCGCCGTGGTCGAACCTGCAAACCCGATCGCGCCGGCGAAGGCCGTCCCAACCCCCGGCGCCGCGAGCGTGATCGCGGCGGCGGCGGCGATCAGCGCGACGCTCCGGAACACGTTCCCGCCCCGCGGCGCGGCGGTGAAGACGACGTCGGCCTTCAGCCGCACTCGCCCCCACTGCGCCGCCGGCACGAAGGCCCCGCCGACGAAGGCGAGCGACCCCGGCCCGACCTGCACCAGTGCCGCTGCCTCCGCCACGCTCGCCCGCAGCGGCACGGCGGCGGAGCGGCAGGCCGGCCCGAAGGCGCTGGCGACATGGGCGCGGACGGCAGACATCAGACGCGGCCCGCAGCCCGGAGTTGAAAAGTGACAGCCCCGGACGCCACGCGCCTCCACCAGGTCGGTTGCGAAGGCGTCGTCAGCCCGCCGATCCGGGAGAGGAGCGCCGCGCCGTGCGCCGCGTGGGCGTGGAGCACGAGCCCCCCGCCGGCGTAAATCCCGCAATGGCCACCCCCGGACCGGGCGCCTGCTCCCGGCCAATGCGCGACATCGAGGAGCTGCGGGCCGGGCGCCGCCGTCCAGCCGTGAACCTCGGGCGCGAGCGGCTCTGTCCCGTCCAGCGCGGGGAGTGCGAGGCCGAGGAGATCGGCATAGACCATCCGCGCCAGCCCCCAGCAGTCGAACGCCTCCGGCCCCCGCCCGCCCGAGGCGTAGGGCAAACCGACATAGCGGGAGAGGTCGATCATTTCAGCGACTCTCGAACAGACCGGGATATAGTCCGGGCCGGAAGATCACGCCGCCGAGCGGCTCCGCCGCCAGCGTCTCCGCGGCCAGCTCCAGTGTGATCCGCTCCCCGTCCATCCCGACGACGCGGGCGGCGAGCGGCGGGAACGTCTCCTCCGGATTGTCGAGATCCCGCGTCGTGAAGACGGCGACGGCTACGCTCAGCGGCCCGGAGAGCCCCCGCAGCGCCGCCGCCACGTCGGCCACGCCCCCCGCCGGCAGGGTCCAGACCGGGAAGGTCAGCGTCGCCGTCCCGCCCCCGCCCTCGGTCTCCTCCGGTGGTTGGAACTCGAACGGGAGGAAGAGGAAATCCGCCCCGCCGCTCGTCACACCGAGAATGTGAGGGTCGGTCGAGAGCACCGAGATCGCAGCCCCCGCCAACCGGATCGGTCCGGCGAGGCCGGGATGGGTGATCGTCACCAACTCGAACGCGACCTCGCCCGAGGAAAGCGCCTCCGCCTCGGTGCGCGCGGCGGTGGTGAACGTCACGGCAGAACCTCCAACGAAAGCCTCACCCGCCAGATCTTCGGCGTCAGGAAGTTGGGCGCGGGCGCGGCGGCGAAGCGGACAAGCCGGTCGGTCCCGCCGCCCGGATCGAACATCAGGAATGCGAGTGCGCCGCCCGAAAGCGTCGTCTCGAAGAAGGTCTGGAGCGCGGTCAGCTGCGTCGTCGTCAGATGCATCTCCATCGCCTCTACCCGAATCGCGGCGGCGAAGCGCGCGCGTCGCGGCGCCGGCCCTCGGTCCGTCGGAAACTCGGTGAAGCGGGTGGCGAAGCCCGGCGCCCACGAGCCGAGGACGTAAGTCTCCGGCAGCGCCGGGGAGACTGCGGACCACTCTGGATGCGCCATCAGCGCCGCGCCAGCGCGCCGCGACGGTCGAGCGCGCGCCCGGTCGCCGAGGCCGGGTCCATCGCGTTCCGCGCCGTCACCTGGTCGATCATGATCTCCATCGTCCGCCCGTCCGGGCTTGCCTGTTGCGTCACCGCGAATTGCCGGTCAGAATTGATGACGACGTTGACGACCGGCGGCGCGGCAGGGGTCGACTCGACACCGAGCCGCCCGCCCGGCCCCCGCTGCAGCGGCAAGATCGCCTCTGGCCCCGCCTCGCCCATCAGCCCCATCCCATGCGGCATCGGAAAGACGGTCGGGCGGGAGACGATCCCGCCCTTCGCGAAGGGGACGACGTTTCCGCCGGCGAAGACGTTGCCCTTCGCGCTGGCGATCGGCCCGCCTACCCCGAAATTCGCCGGCGGGGCAAAGGCGCTCTGGAAGATCGAGCCGAACGGTCCCGCGCCGAACGCGCCCTGGATCGCGAAGTTCGCCAGCTGCACCGCCACATTCTTCAGCGCCTCGGAAAAGGAATTAGCCTGCAGCACGCCCTGCGTCAGCGCGTTCCCCACGGCCTCGACATTCCGCTTCGCATCCTCCGCCGCCCGCGCCGCCGCCGCCGAGGCGTCCGCCTTCGCCCGCTCCGCCGCCTCCGCCGCATGAATCTTCAGCGTCAGCGACTCGGTCGCCTGGCCGTAGGCCGAGACGGTCTCCCGCAGATCGTCGGTGATCGGCTTCCCGTCCTTCTGCGCGGCGGCGTAAAGCTCGTTCTCAAGCCGTGCCCGCGCGATCGCCGCCGATTCCCGCGCCCGCGCCGCCTCGCCGAGCCCGATCAGCCGCAGCTCCTCCTCGCGACGAAGATTCGCGTCGATCAGGCTCTCGACCAGCCGGTCGAACTCGTCGGAGGGCTTCGCCGCCCGTTTGCCGCCGCCCGCGCCGGTCGCGCGGGTCGAGCCCCCCGCGCCGCCGGCCTTACCACCGCCCCCTGCGCCCCCTGTCGGAACGTCCGGCGCGGTAAGAAAGGCGACGCGCGCCTCCGCCGCTCCAAGCTTCAATCGCGCTTCGTCCAACTGCCTCCCGATGGCGTCACGCGCGACGTTGCCCAGCGCGTCCTTTGCAAGCCCGGTGTTCGAGCGGGGGCCGAGCGCGGCAAGCTGCTCTTCCAGCGCAGCGACTTGCGCCCGCGCCTGATCCGCCGCCGCTCGCGCAGCAGCCTCTGGAGCAGAGAAGTTCTTGAGCCGGTCGGCTGCATTCGCGACGGCGTTCATCGCCGCCGCAAGGTCTTCGGAGAAACCGACCGCTTTATCCAGCCCGGCAAGCAGCCCCGTCAGGGAGGTTTTCACGTTCTCGACCGCCCGACCCATAGTCGTCGGGATCGTCTCGAACTTCGCCCCGATCTCGCCGGACTGGGAAAGGATCGCCCGGAAGACGTCCTCCGAGAGCACCTTCCCCTCCAGCACCATGGCGCGCAGCGCGCCGAGCGAGCCGCCGGAAAGCTCGTCCGCCAGCGCCTTGGCGACGAGCGGCGTGTTCTCGATCACCGAGTTGAACTCCTCGGCCCGCAACACCCCGCCCGCGAGGCCCTGAGAAAGCTGCCGCAGCCCGTTCGCCACCTCGTTGGCCGAGGAGCCGCCGATGGCCCCGAGCTTCAGGAGGTTCTCGGAGAACTGCACGACCTCCGAATCCGCCGCGCCGAACTCCGCCGTCGCCAGCCGCATCTGCGCAACGAGGTCGTTCGTCGCGGCGAGGCTCGTTCCCGTCCCCGATGCCGCGCCGAAAACTCCGCGCACCAGCCCCTCTGCCCGTTCCGCCGAACCAGTCAACGCCTCGAACCGGCCCTGCATCACCCGCACCTGCTCACCGGCAGAGGCTGTGCTCTGGGCGAGCTTCCCAAAGGCTGCTGCAAGAGCGATGGGACCACCGACTCTCGCGAGTCCTGCTGCAAGGCCAGAGCCAAATCTACCGCCAGCAGAAGAAAGCCTTCCATCAAGTTGAGACGCTCTGCTTTCTATGCTCCTCGCATTACGATCAAATTCAGACCTCGTCCTCTTCATTGCAGAATTGAAACGATCAGCATTCGCTTCTATCCTGACTTGAAGTCGAGCAAAGTCATTCATCTGGGTAGCGCTCCATCATCTCTTCAAGCCAAGCGACATCATCTTCTGTTAGGGCTCGCCCGAACGTTCCGTTCGCCTTGCTCCATCCCTCGAATGCCGCCACGAAGTCGTAAAGGGTCGCTGATCTTACTTCCCAAGGTCGCCAGCCCATTGCACCGCCAGCAACCAAGTAATGTCGAATCAGGAACCTTCCGTCTGGCTCTTCTTTTTCGTGGCGGCGTCGGAGTTTCCCTCAGCAACACCTTCGAAGGCTGCCTTGAGCGCTTTGAAGGCTGCGTCTTTCGACTTGGTTATGCCTTCTTTGCCAACCAGCTCTTGCACTTCAGACAAATCTGACGATTCCAGCCCGGCCCGAATTGTCGCCATAAGCTCTGAGACAGTGTAAAGGTCTGTCGCCAAGGCATTCAGAACCACCGCCGGAGAGAAGCCACCATCGGAAATCTGCTCCAGAGCTCCGATGGTTATCCTGAGGGTCTTTCCCCCAAGCAAGACGTCCCCGCGCATCACACTTCAGCAGTGAAAGAAGGTGCGCCAGCCGAATCGAGGGTGATGTTGGCGGTGATGGTGTTGTCGTAGGAAGCTGTGATGCCGAAGTTGGTCACGATCACAGGAACAACATAAGTGCCGAGAACGGGAATGATGATCTGATAATTTGTCACCAGATTTGTCCGGAAATCAGTCTCAACACCTTGGATCTGACTCTTCTGCTCCGTCTTGATGATCAATTCACCCGAAACCTGAAAGGTCTTGGCGCTGTTCATCGTCGTGCGCCAGAACGTTCCATCGACGTCAACGTCGTCAGCCGAGGTCGTATCGACTGGGTTTCCATTCATCGTGACAGAAGGAGAGCGCATGCCCCCGATCGTCGTGAATGCCTCAGTCGGGGTCGCCCCGTTACCACGCTTGATGAGAAGCCCTGCGCCGGGAATTGCTGCCATGATGGCCTCCTTGGGTTTTAGCCGATCGTCTCGGCGTCGATAGCGCTAAACCGGACGGTGAACCGGGTTTGCAGCGCGAAAAGCGATAATTCTGCAACCTCTCCGACGCTGAATTGCATCGCAGAGGGTCGGTGCTCGACCATTTCATCCCAAGGAGAGCCTACTGCAGACAATATTCTGCTCTCGACCTGGGATGAAATGTCATCCAAAACTTTGTCAGTCGCGTCTTTGCCGTCTCTTCCGTAGGCAAAGATTGTCACATCAACTGTCATCGTCCTGAAGGTTGACAACCTTCCTTCGTCTAGCCACTCTATCAACTCGCTTGAGGTCGTTATGTTGATGGCTGGACACTCGGACTGAGAAAAATCTCTGACTCTGCTCTTCGAGAGCGTTATCACACCGGTGATCCCGGTCAATTCAGCCTCGAAAGCGTCTCTGACCTGTTGACGAATGTGCGCCATCAGCCACGCCTCAACTCTATAACAGCCATGCCTCTTCCGTCAAATCCGGGAGAGCCGCAAACATAGTTCGTTCCACCCACCGAGACGATCGCTCCGTCTGTTATGTCGTGAGCTTCTGTCGCTTTTATCCTGACCATGACTGTGTGGATCTGGCCACCCCTGTCAAAAGCAGAATCCCTGTCTGCCTCTCGCCTGAAGATGGCTGTTATCTCTCTCGGGCTCCCGCCGACTGGCGTGATTGTAACAACCTCCCCGAAAGTTGAGACGAAAGTTTCGGGGAGGTTATCGAAGATGCTCACGATCAGATCGTGACTGCCGTCGGCGCTGAGCCATTGAGCACGACAGAACCTGTCGCGGTCGGGTTGGCAGCGTCCTTGGCAGCAAAGCCGATGAAGATGTTGCCAGCAGTAATGGCAGTAGTCGCCACTGCACCACCGACAGCATTATCGTCCCAGTAGATCGCCTGACCCTGAGTCCAGGCCTGAGCCGAGACCTTGGGGAGAGTGAAGACTCCGCAGCGCTGGACTTCGACACTGTCCCCGGCGTCTGCATTGTGAAGCGCGACGCCGAAGCACACGCCGACGCGCACTCCAGAACCAGAAACGACCCCGCCAGACGGAGCAATCAGGGGAATGACGTCCCCTGCCTGAGTGTAGTTCTTGGCCATCTCGGCCTCCTTTCCGATGTGCGTTATGAAGCCCCCTCTGAGGGGGCTTCAAGGATCAGGACTGCGGATTCTTCCAGGCGCCGCGATAGTCGGACGCCCCGAGCCCGAAATCGTGCTCAAGCGTCAGGGACATTCCCTGCCGGCCGAACGGCTCTTCCATCCGCAGACGCGGCGCCTCCGCCCCGTTCAGGTAGCCGTAGACGAAGCAGGCCGCCCCCGGCGTCGCCGGATCGGCGAAGAGATACCATGGGTTCGCCGTCAGGTGCGCCGTGGTGACGACCTGCATCTTGCCAGAGAACGGATTGACGTTGCCGGCGGATTCCGGGCCGATCGGCGCGACATGCTGCTCCGCCAGCGTCTCGTGCTGCGGCGGAACCACCAGATAGCGCGGGGCCACGTTGATCTTCTGCCCGCCGAGCGTCGTCTGGGAGCGGATCGCCGCCCGGCCCGCCGCCAGCGTGGTGATGGAGATTGCCGCGCCGGAGCCGGCGAGATTGCCGTGATCCACGTGGAACACCCGCTTTCCATCCGAGAGCACCGTGGCCGCCGCGTCGAAGAAGGCGTAGAATTTCGACTCCTCGAAATGCGCGATCGAGGCGCCCTGGTCTGAAAGCACCTGGTCGATGGCGTTCATGTCATCGTTGACGATCATCTCGCGGCTAAGCGACATGCCGATGCCGTAGGCCGAGAGCACCGCGACCTCGCGATTGTCGCCGAACGTCCCCCACTTGATCTCCCCGGCCTGGCCGACCGGCTGGAGCTGCGGGAAGTCGCCCGTGCGCACCATCGGATGCGGCCGGAAGTCGTTGAAGTTCCGCTGCCGCGCCAGCATCCGGTAGGTCGGCTCCTGCCGCTGGTAGCGCTCAAGCAGGCCCTTGTTCAGGGCGTTCTCGAAGATCCCGACGAAGTCGGAGGTGGTGTGAAACGCTGCCATCATCACGCGCTCGCGGTCGGCGTAGCGGATGAGGGAGCCGTCATGGCCGACAGCCTCCGCCGCCATCTCGACAATCCCCTTCGCCATGTAGGGCTTCGCCACGTCGTCCGCCGGCGCGGCCCGGTTGATCCGGGCGAGGAGTGCGGCGGACATGCCGACCCGCATCGTCTCGCGCTCGTCCCGCAGGATTCGCGCCGTCGGCCGCGGCGCGTAGCCGGAATCGCGGCTGCCGGAGGCGTCGGCCCACATGTCGATGATCTTCGCGCGGGACTGGTCGATGGTCAGCCCGTCCGCGATCATCTGCGTCGCCGCATCCGGGTCGAGTCCGGCTTTCCGCACGGCGGCCATGATCGCCGTGCTCCGCTCGCGCTCCACCTTCACGGCGGCGGCGGAGGCTGCCTCGGCTGCTTTCGTAATGTCCGCGGCGCTCATCGTCACCGCAGGATCATTCTCGTCTTTCGGCGCCGGGGCTTTCCCGCCCGCCTTGTCGTCGGTCTTGTCAGCCATCTCGGCCTCCATGCTAAGGGCGACGGGCGACGCCGCCGGGGAAGGGCGCAGACCGTCCGCGCCCCATTTCTGACGCGCCGCCATCGCCACGAGGCGATCCGGCGCGGATGCGTAAATCTGGTAGGGAAAGGCCATGGCGGCGGAGTGGGGCTCGCGCTCCCGCGCTGCGACCCGGTCGGCGAAACCGCGCTCGACGGCCGCTTCCGGCCCCATCCAGACCTCGGCGCGCATGATCTCCCGCGCCTCCTCCGGCGTGATACCGGCGCGCCGCGCATAGACGCCGGCGTAGGTGTCCGCGATGGCGTTCAGCGCGTCCGCCTGCCGCTGATGGTCCTCGGCGGTCCCTCGCGTCAAGGCGGAGGGGTCGTGGATCATCATCAGAGCGCCCTCGGCCATCACGATCTCGTCGCCTGCCATGGCGATAAGCGAGGCGGCGGAGGCCGCGACGCCCTCAACGATCATGATCACGCGCCCCGGCAGGCCGGAGAGGACGGCGTGGATCGCCGCGCCCTCCATCGGGTCGCCGCCGCCCGAATTGATCCGCACCGTCAGGTCGCCGGAAAGCCCGGAGACGAGGTCGCGCACGTCGGCGGACTGCAGCCCGTCATCGTCCCAGAAGTCGAGCCCGACAGGCCCGTGCAGCAACAGCTCACCGCTCGCGAGTTTCGCTTTCATTCTTCACCTCCTGCTGCTGGCGCTGCTGCGCCATTCTTGGGTCGGCGACCGTCACTGTCGAATCCGAGCCCAAGGGAGTCTGCAATCGCGTTGTCTTCAGCGATCTCTGCCATAACTGTCTCAGGGTCAAAGCCAAGAGAGCGGATCACACTTGAGCGAGATTGAAAGCCGAGCCTTACAGCATCGCCCATGGCTGGCAGCTCCTTGGTCGGATCAACCAAAGCGCGGCGCGGCGGGGTCCACGAAATTGAAGGCTCTCTCGTGAGACCGTCTGCCAGAGACCAAGCCTCGACAAACCAGGAAGCGATCCGGTCCATCATTATCGGGATCGCCAAAAGGTTCTGCCAGTCAGATACGTTCCGGTCCATCTCCATCCTGCCCATGCGACCGGAAGAAAAGTTGACTCCAGAAAGGTCTCCTGTCAAAGCCTCGTAGGTTATGCCTAGACCGGCCGCAACCTCCCGAGCAACGCCTTTGACGAAGTCTGAGTAGCCATCGACCCCTGGAGGGCTCGCGAAGGTTATGCTTTCCCCCGGATAAAGCTGCTGGATCAAACCAGGAGCGAGCTTGGTAGAAATCTCTGAAGGGTCAGGGTCAGAGATGCTCACCGTCTCATCGTTCGTCGTCCTGAACGCCGCGAAGCAAGCTGCCACTTTCTGGCGCATCAGCTGAGCGTCTTGGTAATCTGTCATGTCCTGAAGCCGGATGGCGATCGGCGCCATCCAAGTTACGCCGCGCATCTGACCAGGGCGGTCTTGCCTGTAAAGATGAATAATTTCAGAAGCAGGAACTCGTTCAGAAACGAGACTGTTGCGGAAAGATTTGCCAACGACGGAAGAGCCAGGGTGGTCGATGAACAAGTGATAGGCAACCCTGCGACCGATCGCATCAAACTCAATTCCTTCCCGGATCCGGTTCCTGGTGCCTGCAATCGCACCATCCTTGGACGTATCAAGGTGATCAGACTCGAGGAGTTGGATCTGAAAAGGAAGAGGCAGCCCATCAGAGCTCAACCTCTTGCGGCGGCGAACAAAGCACTCCCCGCTTTCGACCATAGCCCCGAAGGCGAGCTTCTGGATTCCATAAAGATTGTTGCGACCATCAGTGTCGATTGAGATCGTGTCGAAATGAGACTTGACCAAGTCAAGTCCGCGATCCTTGACCCTCTTAGAGCTCGCCTTGATTGAAGGGATGATCCCGTCGCCTATCACATTCGCAACGATAACATTCTTTCCGCGAGTGGCGAAAGGAGTGTTGCGAACCATGTCCCTTGACACTTGAGCCAAACGAGCGCGCTTGGACGCTGCGCCGTCGGCGTCCAGTGCCGACAAACGCCAAGACTGACCTCGGCGACCTGCCGTCGCAGCGTCATAATTCATCAAGGCGAACCCAGCTGTTCTAGAGCGGATTCTCGAAAGCGCAAAAGAAGGAGCTGCCGCGAGCAAGATCCTGTCAAGCCATGTTGCTGCAGAGTTGCTCATTAAAGCCCCTTGGAGAAGGTCGGGTAAGAGGCTCCGGTCGAAGACGAAGAAGAGATCTGTCTCTTCATCTCTTTCAGGATCGCTCTCATTTCATCAAGTGACCTGTAAGTTACCGACTCGCCATTGTACTCGACCGATCTGATGCCGCGCCTTATCGCCGACTCAAGAGCATCAAGCTCTGCTTGCGTAGCCGTAGCCATCAGAGCCTCCTAGTCTAGCCAGCCGGGTGCGCTCAAGAGGCGCGAATGTCTCATGGTGGCAGGGTTGCCTATCATTCCAGGAGGACGAGCATCTGGCTTTGGCGTTGGGCGCGCAGACTCTCGCTCGATCTGATTTTCTTCTTTTAGAGCCTCCTTCTTCGGCTCCACTTCATGGTGGGTTCGCTCTGCCGCTCTCCTCGAAGAAACTGGAATGCTCTTCATAGCCGCTGTTGCATAAACCCTGCAGTCGAGAGCTTCATTTCTGAAGCCTTTCTTGATCTCCCAAAGAGTGTAGGGGCGACCCTGCCTTATTCTTGTCACCCTATGCTCAGAGGTGGCCTGCTTCATCCAGTCTTCATCATATCCCAAAGACGGGTCTGAAGGGAGTCGGCAGGCTCCGTCACCTTCAGAGATCTTCCAGCGCGAATAGACCATGTCCTTGGCAGTATCGACTCCGACCATAAACACCCTGTCCTTGCCTCTGGACTTGGACGCTCGCGGTGGCCAGATCGGCTTGCCTTGCCCGCCTATGCCCTTGGTCGCGTAAACTCTGCGTCGGAACCTCTCTCTGCAGAAGGCGTGGACAGAGGCTGCGTGGTGGCCGCCGCTGTCGATCGCTGCCGAGACTATCCTGACGGTTCTTCCGCTTTCTGTGCTGAAATCGTCCAGCAGCAGGGCGTCTAACTCTGTCCAGACAGCTTTCTGTGCTGGGTCGCCGTGAAGAACTGCGTACCTAATTCCCCAAGAGCGCTCTCCGGCGCCCCAGCCGACAACCTCAACCTCAAGGCGATCGTCCTGAGTGTCAACTCCAGCTGTCGCAAAGAGCACTTCTTCAGGGAGAGATTCTGTGCCATAGACTTCCAAAAGGTCTGAAAGTCTGCCAGACTCAACCCTTTCCCCTCTTTCTTCCCAAGTCTCGCCAAGGGCTGTGTTCGTCCAGACCTTCAGGCGCTCCGGTGTAGCCTTTGCGTCGAGGAAAGCCTGAACGGTCTCTCTCAGCAAGACCCAAGGTGAGTAAAGCTCGCTGAGGTGGAATCCAGCAATGCCTCTGAAAGGAGCCTCAGCTTTCCAACGACCCTTTGCGACTGCCTTCCAACGCTTGGAGTCCGACCAGCAAGACCCGCACTCTTCGCAGACATACTCAGCAGTCTCTGGCTTGTGCTTGGACTTGCCATCCGGCAACTCGTCCTGGGACCACCTGACCTGAGGCCACTTAAGGACCTGCTCGTGTTTGCAATCTGGGCAAGGGACATAGAACCTACGCTTGTCGCTTTCTTCGTACGCAGCCTCGATCCTGCTCTCGCCCTTCACCGTCGGAGTGCTGGTGAGCAGAAGCTTCCGGTTCCAAAAGGTCGTTGTGCGCTTGCTCGCCAGAGTGACAGGGTCGCCTTCTGTCCCCGCACTGACAGGGTATCTGTCAACCTCGTCTGCGAGCAAAACCCGGATCGGCCGAGAGGCTAGGGACGCAGGGCTGTTGGCGCCTGCAATCGTTATGTGGCCACCCGGGAAACTCTTGTGCAGCATCGTGTTGCCGCTGGCCCTGGACTTTGCATCCTTTACGCGCCCTTTCAGCGCTGGCGTGTCCCTCAGCATGGGAGCGAGTCGGTCCTTTGACCAAGTCTGCCCCATCTCAAGCGTCGGTTGCAGAACCAGAATCGGAGACGGGTCCTGATCGACGTAATACCCTACGACGTTATTCAAGACCTCGGTCTTTCCGACCTGGGCCGAAGACATGACGACCACCGAGAATACCTCAGGGTCGCTGGCTGCGTCCATTATGCCTCGCTGATACTCGGCGCGGGAGGTATCCCATCGACCAGGCTCAGCACTAGATTCAGGTGAGAGCCTTCTTTCTGCGTCCGCCCACTGACTTATCGAGAGGTTCGGCGGAGGAGTTAGAGCCTTCCACCAACTCCTCGTCATCTTCTGCAGGGCTTGTGACATCTGTCTCGGATAGCTCTCTTAACGCTTCAATCACCGCAGACCTGATGATCGCCTCAGCCTCTGCCGGAGTCTCGACTTGCGAAACCAAAGGGGCTGTCTTCGAGGGGATCGCTAAAAGGCGAGACCTGACGCGAGCAAAAGCAGAGGTGACCTCAGCTTCGACAACCCCGACCTCAAGAAGTTCTCCCCGGCGCTGAGCATTGTCGAGGGCTGTCTTGTCAGCTTGCTCTTTGGCGAGCCGAGCTCTTTCCTCAGTTAGTTCAAGTGCGTCTCCAGGCTTCTCGTAGATCGCATCCACGACTGTCTTCATCAGCCAACGATTCTGACCCGATCCCTCGTTCGCCGGAACCACCCCCATCAGGGCTTTTCCGATTGCGCGGCGATCTCTTCCGAGCTCTGTTGCAAGACCATTCAAGGTCCACAGTTGCGCGACGTATGCCATGTGCCTCTTTGTGATCCGGCCTTTATCTGCGGGGAGGCCCTTTAGATAATTTGCATCTGCAAAAACTATGCGGTTCGAATATACC
>Ga0210043_1001602_pt1 | contig 17873 bp, 21 predicted proteins | sample CryGeymet201501t_FD_183990 | JGI IMG/M metagenome (GOLD analysis project Ga0210043, IMG submission 183990) | Groundwater microbial communities from Crystal Geyser aquifers in Utah, USA - Crystal Geyser metaG 2015-01t (SPAdes) (version 2) | ecosystem: Environmental > Aquatic > Deep subsurface >... | reverse complement strand
GACGCGGGCTAACATGCGAGAGACTCGGAAGCGACGGCGGACGCGGAAAGACGACGTGTTAGATTTCATCGTGGCGTATGCCAGTGAGAACAACGGGATCACGCCGTCTACACGCGAAATTGCGGACGGCCTGGGGTTGTCGCAGCAGCGAATCCAATACCTGACAACACGGTTGACGGCTGACCGGATGATCGAGTGGGTTAGCTGGGACCGGTACAAGGTCGTGGATTCGCGGTGGGAGTTCGTTGTCGGGTGACAGTGGTCAGGTGACAACGGTCACATGAGCATCTAGCGGGGCGCGAATGAATGTTCTACACTGGTAAATGTTAGCGACTCCATTGTATACCCTTTTGAGGGGCGGCGGGGTCGGCTTCAATGGTCCCGCCGCCCCGACGCGACGAACGGCGTCAGGCTGATCACCTGACGGCCAGGGGTGATCGACCTGGCGAACAGCATACAGCCGGTCCCGCATGACCGGCAGGCGCAACGGTGCGGCGTTGGTTTTTCCACGTCGCGCCGTTGTGATTCCTGGCAGGTGTCTCAAATTAGACACCTGAAAACCATAAGTGGTGACACGATGCCGCTCTACACATACCAATGTCCTGATTGCGGTCTGCGCTTCGAGCGCGTGCAGCGGTACTACGATCCGGCAATGACACGCTGCCCGACGTGCCACCAGGGGCGCGTGCGACGGTTGATCGTGGGCCGCGTGACGGTGATGTACCGGGGCGGCGGGTTTTACTGTACGGATAAGCGGGCGGGGTGAAGGTGTGGCGATCAGCGATCAACAGCGGGAATTTGTTGAGCATTACCTGCGCTGCTGGAATGCGACACAAGCGGCTATCGCCGCCAACTATTCCGAGCGGTCCGCGCGGCAAACTGCGAGCCGGTTGCTAACAAAAGATGACATTCAGGCGCTGATCAAGACGCGACTGGATGAACTCAAGATGGAGACAGACGAGGTTTTGCTCCGACTCAGTGAACAGGCGCGAGCAGAGTACGCGCAGTATTTCCGCCACTACGCCTTTAAAGATGATGAAGGCAATACAGAGTGGGTAATCGCGTTTGACTTTGATGCGTGTAAAGCTGATGGGCGGCTGCACCTGATCAAAAAGGTGAAGCGGGACCGCAACGGTTACATAGAGATCGAATTCCACGACGCCCAGGCTGCGCTGTTCAAGTTGGGCCAGCATAAGGGGCTATTTACGGCAGACGGCGAGACGCCGATCAATGTCAACATTTCGCTAAATGCGGATGAGCTGGCCCGGCGGCGCGAGATGGCGGAGCAGAAAGCCAGACAGTACGAGGATGAACTGCTGAATGGAGGCGACGCGAACAGCAGCGCCAACGCTGACTGAGGAAGAGCAGGAGATCGAGTGGAACACCTGCGCCGAGTCGCCGCTGTATTTTACGAATGAGTACGTCGAGATTGAAGATGCTATTGCGCGTCGCTGGATCAAGTTCAAGCTGTGGACGGCGCAGGCGCGCACCTTAAAAATCTTCCAGACCAAACGGCTGATCATCGTGCTGAAGGCGCGCCAGATCGGGTTGACCTGGCTGGCGCTGGCGTATGCGCTGTGGTTGATGATCTTTCACCCCGCCGCGACCGTGCTGCTTTTTAGCAAGCGTGACGACGAGGCGATTGAGCTACTTGAGAGACTCAAGGGCATGTACCAACGACTGCCTAAATGGATGACGGCGCGGTCCATTGCGGTGGACAACGCACACGAGTTCGCGCTTTCCAACGGGAGCCGTGCGAAATCATTCCCGACGACGGCAGGCGACAGTTACACGGCAACACTGGTGATCGGTGATGAGTTTGACCTGGTGCCAGATCAAGACAAGTTGTTGAGCAGCGTGCAACCCGCGATTGATAACGGGGGCCAAATGATTCTGCTCAGCAGACCCGACAAAGATCGGCCTAAAACGCGGTTCAAAAACATTTACCGGGCAGCCAAAGAAAAGGTTACGGAGTGGACGGCGGTTTTTCTGCCCTGGTTTGTGCATCCGGGACGCAACGCGGAATGGTACGCAGCACGCCGCGCGGACATCCTGGAAAGCACGGGCAGCGAAGACGAGTTACACGAGCAGTACCCTGAGACTGATGTGCAAGCATTGCAGGGGCGCACGCTCGACAAACGTATCCCTCCGGGATGGCTGCACCAGTGCTATGACGCACGCAAGCCCATAACGTTGGCGGAACTGCCGTCGGCGGCTCCGCTGTTTCCTGGTCTGGAAGTATATATTCTACCCGTCAAGGGCGCAGAGTACGTCATTGGCGCGGACACGGCGGAAGGAAATCCGAACAGTGACGACAGTGCGGCAACCGTGCTGGACGCCAACACGGGCGAGGAAGTGGCGGCGTTATGTGGGAAATTTGAGCCGGACACGCAAGCGGCGCACCTGGACGCGCTGAGCACGTGGTACAACAACGCGAAGGTGCTGGTCGAACGGAACAATCACGGTCATGCGGTGCTATCGTGGCTCAGGTCCCATAGCCGGGCGATCCGATTGAGTGGGTTTGACCGCAAGGACGGGTGGTTAACGAACGGGCGCGGTAAGGCATTGATGTACACAGAGATCGCCAAAGAGTTTAGGTTTCAGGGACTGACATTACACAGTAACAAAACGTTCGAACAACTGTCTACGATCCAGGGTTCATCCCTTTCAGCACCACCGGGGGAACACGATGATCGGGCGGTCAGTTTGGTGATAGCAAACATGGCGCGGGGATTGGCGGCGTCGCAACGGGCGAAAGCCGGAAGCGTGCCAAAATTGACGGGATACCGGGGGTAAGCCGGTGGGTGTTGTTCAGTGGTGGAGTCGGTTCATGCAGAGCATAAAGGCGGGTTTGGGTACAGCGATATATACGTACCAGCACGGCGCATTAGTTCCGATCACCGACGGCAACACGGCGGCGGACTGGGACAGTTGGGAGGCGCGGGCGTTCCGTTACCTCCACGCGCAACATTATTACTGGAACACGGCGTATAGCGATTTGCAGCGGTACGCGCAGAGTCAGAAAACGGCGCGCGGGCTGTACCAGCACATCCGGCCCATTTACAACCCCGTGTTTCGGCTGGTCGAGGGGTACGTTGCGAACGTGTGGGGCGGTAGCCTGAATTACGACACGCTCACCGAAGGCGCGATCCCCCTGACCGGGCTTGACGAGCCGTTGACCGATGCCGTCCGCCAGTTATGGCGGTGGTCGAACTGGGGTCAGGCGAAAAACCGCGCCGTCCGGTTTGGCACGAATAAGGGCGACGCCGTCCTGAAGCTGGTGACGGACGTCCAGCGCGGAACCGTGCGGATCGAGGTTGTTGATCCGGTGATCGTTCAGGGCGTGACGTTTGACGCGGTCGGGAACGTCAAAGCGGCATTGATCGGATACGACAAGGTGGGCGACGACGGCAAGCGGTACACGTATCAAGAAAAGATCACCGGCGGCGACGGCGGGTATTTCCAGACGCTGCGTGACGGCGAACTGTACGCCTACCCGGAAAACATGGTCAACGGCGCTCCGGTAGCGGAGTGGGCAAACCCCTACGGGTTCGTGCCGTTGGTGGTCATCCAACACCGCGACGTAGGCTGTCAATGGGGCGGCTCGGCATACGCGCCGGTATTGCCGAAGGTCGATGAGGTCAACGACCAGGCCAGCAAGACCAACGACTTTATCCGCGTTGCGCTGAACCCGGTGTACTACGCGCCGGGCGTCCAGGGGCCGGGGCAATTGGAGTTCCGCGAGGCCGATACCGGGGCCGACGACAACGACCCGGTAAACCGGGGCGTCGCCGTCAACGTCATCTACGGGCCGGAAGGCTCACAGATGACACCGTTGGTCCCGCAGGCGGATTTAGCGGCGGCGCTGGACGGCGTAAGTCGGATGCTGGCGGAACTGGAAAAGGACTTGCCAGAACTGGCGTTACCGAGTATCCGCGATGCAGGGCAATTGACCGCGCCGGGCGTCCGGGCGGGATTTAGTGACGCCGTCGCGCGGTACGCCGAAGCGCGTGGTCAGTACGACGACGGGTTGATCCGCGCGCACATGATGGGTATCTCCATCGGCGCGTATCACGGGTTCAGCGGCTTCGAGCCGTTCAGCGTGGACAGTTACGCGGCGGGCAATCTGGAACACTACGTCGAAGAACGGCCCGTGATCAATGACGATTTGAGCCTGTTAGAACGGATTACCGCCCTGACGAATAGCGGAGCGCCGGAATACCTGATCTGGCAACTGTGCGGCCTGAGCGAAGAAGAAGCGGCGGCGGCGTGGGCTGAAAAACAGGCGATGGATCGGACACTGGCGGGCGCGTTCGGTCAGGCCGTGATCGGCGGGGCAACGGTGATTGGGGAGGGCGATTAATGCCACACGTACCAGCGTTGACGCCGAAACAGATGACGGCAGCCGTCGCGCGGCTGAACACCCTGTCGTTACCGGCGGACGCCAAACAGAAGATACTGGCGATGCTTCTGGAAGCGCAAAACCCGAACCGGCACGACGTTGAACGCCTGGACGCCGGACGTCGTGATGACCGTAAAGCGGCGGCGTCTGCGCTGCGTGACCATTTCAACGGGGTACTGAGCCGGGCGGCGGCGGGCATGGCGGCCCTGAGCGATGCGGAGTTCGACGCGATGGTAGACGAGGCGAACCGCGATGAGTAGTAACCATTCGCACCTAGGCATAGCTACAAAAGTGCCCACGCGCGGCGGCGCGGGTGTGACGCTGTATTACACCGACAGCGCCATAGCGATCACGCCGTCCCTGGGTGCAGAGCTGCTGGCGAACGGTGATTTCGCGTCATGGACTGGCGACAACCCTGATGGCTGGACAGTCACGGGTGAATCGGGCAGCAATCCGATGGTGACGGAAGCTCCGGCAGGTGTCGCGCGGTTTTTCGATTCCGCCGGAGCATTTAGCTCTTGCTCGCAGAATGCCGCTGGTTCACCGCGCTGGACCTGGGTAAAGATGACTGCCGTCTGCACGGCAGTAGTCGGCGGCAGTCTAATCCTGCGCATCACATCGGACGGCGCGATGGGCAGCGGTGTGACCGCAGCGGGCACGAAAACATTTACCGGCCTCAAAACGACAGTGGATATCAACAACAGCGTAATTTGGCGGTTGTGTGATGCGTCACTGGATTCGATCAGCTTGAAGGCGATCACCAACTATTCGCAACTGTTTACACACGCAGTTGCGTATGGTGATTTTTCGGTCACGCTTACCCGCGCGGCGGGTTATCAGGGTGGGGTGATCTTCAACTACTCTGACGCCAACAACTATTGTCATCTGTTCCAGGGCGGCGACTCTAAGGCGTATCTGGTCAAGGCCGTTAGCGGCACAAAAACGCTGGTCGGCAGTTGGTCACTGACCTACGCAGCAGGCGCAAAATTGACCGCGCGGCGACACATCGACGGCACAATCGACGTGATCTACAACGGTACGACACTCGCCAGCGCGCTAACCGCTACCGGGTTGACCGGGTTGCAGGCGGGTCCAACGCTGATGGATGCCGCTCAGGTCACGATTGGCACGTATGAATGGGACGCGAGGGCAACCACATGACGCTGGCATTGTTTGAGGTCGGGATTGATCAACACGGGATGCCGGGGCTACCGCGTGCGGAGAGTGGCGACTACACGTTGTTCGACGGTGGCGTAGAGCCGCAGGGCTGGCAGTTGGTAGCGTACTACGACACTGCCCCCCCGACGATCACGGTGCTGGTGCGTACCAGCGCGGCGACCATGACGGCAATCAAGGCCGATGCCGGGGTGCTGTGGCTGGCGGATATGGGCAGCCCGATCCATGACGAGGATATAAGCAAGGCCGGGGCGCAGGGTGTCAATAACGCGGTGCAGTGGCTCAAGGATCACGGGTACAGCGGTGCAGCATTCGGCGCGGCAGTGTCCGCGATTGCGAAAGCGTCCCGCCGTCGTGAGTTCGCGGGGTTGGTGTTGGAACATTTGCACGGACTGAACGTTGAAAACGTTGAACGTCAGCACATCGGAGGGTGAAACCCATGTACGAGGTAATCAAGGCAACGATCCCGAATGGCGGTACAACTCCGACGGCTTACGCCCGGTTGCGTAACGGCGCGTGGGAAACGATTGACGGCCCGATCAAGCTGCAATTCGCGGACGGCTCAGGCGTGGCGGGGATGCGCGTGTTTTTCCCGGCGACGTTCCAGGGTGTAACGCTGGCGTTCAACGATACGTACATCGTGGACGGGACGCCGGTCAGCGCGGGCGCAGAAGATGACGCCCGGATCATGGTCGAGGACGCGGATAGTTGGGCGTCAAAAAGCCGGACCATCGGGGCGGAAGCGTTCACGATGTTGTACGTTCAACCGGTGCTGCTGGCCGCTGGCGGCGCGGCTCAGGCACAGAGCCAGAGTACGGACCTGATTTTTGTGCTGCGGTCTGCGTCGTGAAGATCGGAACCCCTCCCGCGTGGGTGACGGCGTTGGTCGGCGATCTGGCGTCCGTATTCGGGTTGTCGGCATGGACGATCCGGGTGCAGGCGGTCAAGCGTCCGGCGGGGCGTTCGATACCAAACGCCGACGGGTCAGCAACGATCAATGCGACGTATCTCAGCGGAACGATCCGGGTCAAGCCTGAGATCGAACGCGACGCCGACGGGCTGGAAATTGTCGCTCATGAAGTGCTGCATCTGGTGTTGGGTGAGATGCGCGACGCCGCCGGTGATCTGGCGGATCGGATTACCACGACTGAACGCCTGGAAACGGTCATGGGTGCGTATGACCGGGCCGAAGAACGGGCGATTACGATGCTGGCGCGTGGGCTGGCGCGGCATTTCGATTTACTGAGCCGGATCGAGGGTGACAATGCCGGGGCTGGAACGGGACACGAAATTACTCCGGGTCACGCGACTGCTGTATCAGATGACGGCAGACGAAACGGCGGCGTTGACAGAGCAGATTTACCAGCAGGAACGCCGGGCGTGGTTGACGGCGCTCAGGGAGAAAGCCCGGCAGTATTACGGTAAATCGCTCACGGCCTACGATCCTGTAGGCGACGATCTGAAACACCTGAAAGACCGGGCGCGGTGGCACGCGGAAAGCATCACCCGGACGTACAACCGGCAGGTCGAGTCGCAGCTTAACAAACTATTCAGCGCGAACCCGCGCGGCAACCGTAACTACTACGCGAAGGCGATGGAGGCGTGGGTTAAAAAGCGGAACGCCTGGCATCCCGACGCGGTAGCGGGTGGTATCGTTGGTGAAACCCGTGAATACGCCAAAGCGCGGTTTCTCGAAATGAACCGTATTCGCCCGCGCGGGTTCGTGTTGAGTGGACCGTCCCCAGTGTGTGATGAGTGTATGGCGGCGCTGGCGGCGGGCGTGGTGACGTTGGAATACACCCAACGAGTACGAATGCCTAATCACTGGCGGTGTGATCACGAGTGGGAGGAACTACCGGGCGCGAAAGTGCCCCCACTACGAGATGTATGGTTAGGCCGATAAACAGCCGTTTCCGGGGTCGGTTATCCCCGTGCCGTTTCCAGGGATCGGTAACACCCTGAGCCGTTTCCGGGGCACGGTAAGCCCTGAGTAGATCGAGTGGAGTGAAAGGAAAACCCCATGTTGTTTTTGACGTTTTGCAGGATGTTTCTGTTTGCCCCGGATGACGGCGCGGGAAGTGGCGCGTTAACGCCTCCACCGCCCGCTACGCCTGCTGCACCGGCGTTACCGCCGACGATCCCACCGGCTGAACTTCCGGCGAAGCCCGATCCTGAGCCAGCCCCGGAAGCCGATGACGGCAACGGCGGCGACGATGCCAGCGCGTCCGTTGTGAAACGGATCGAACGCGCCAAGCGTGAAGCTCAGGCGGCGCTACTCAAAGACCTCGGTTTCGAAGACGCGGAAGCGTTGAAAAAGCTGGTCGCGGACGCGAAGGCGAAACAGGAAGGCGAATTGACCGCCGTGCAGAAGGCGGAAAAAACCGTCGCGGACCTGACGAAACAGCGTGACGAACTGCAAGTGAAGTACGACGCGCTGTCCCAGGAGGTCCAGGGTGAGCGCCGGAGTCGCGCGATCACGACGGCGGCGCGAAACGCCAAACACCCGGCAGACGTCGTCACATGGGGTAAGGAACACGCCGCCGACGATCTAGCGGTGGTGCTGAACGAGGACGGCACGATCAACGAGGCCAAGGCGAAAGCCCTGGTCGTCAAGTGCCAGAAGGATCGCCCGGACTGGTTTACAGCGGAAACACCGGGTTCGCCGTCGAACAGCGGCGCACAAACGCCCGGCACGGCTGACCAGATCAAGAAGTTAAACGACGCGGCGAAAGCTCAGATCAAGTCGTTTTTCTAGCAAACCTAACCCCTACGGAGGGTAGAACGACATGACGAACCTTACGATTACGGCGACGGATGTACGCCCGATTGAAATCGTGGAGCAGATGACGATCCCCGCCGGTGAAACCATCACCGCCGGGCAAGTCTGCATCCCAGATGCTACGACGGCGAAGGCGATGAAGACCAACGCCAGCGAAGCCGTAGCGCGGCCCGGTGTGGCGCTCACCAGCGCGACGGCGAATTTCCCGACGACCCTGCTGCTGCGCGGGCTGTTGTATCTCGGTGCGGCGCTGGCGGGGATGGCCTACCACGCGAAAGTGTGGATTTCCGGCACGGACGGGGCCATGAGCGACGCCGACCCCTCGAAGAACGAGGTTCAAACGCTTACGTTCGGTGGTACGCCCACCGGCGGGACGTTCACCCTGACGTTCGGCGGGCAGACCACCGGCGCAATCGCGTACAACGCGACCTCGGCAACGGTTCAGACGGCGATGGAAGCCCTGTCTACGATTGGCTTGGGTAACATTCTTGTGACCGGTACGACCCTGCCTGATCAAGTGTTGACGGCGACGTTCGTGAACGACCTCGGCAAACAGCCCGTAGGCGCAATCACGGCAACGCTGACCAGTCTCACCGGCGGTGCACCGACCTGCGTGATCGCGGAATCGGTGGCAGGTGTGTATGGGTACGTCCTGGGTGAAGTCGAACCCGTTCCTGCTGAAACCACGCCTCTCAAGGCGCTGCGTATCGGGGCGTAGCCTACGGGCGCGCACAACCAACAGGAGATAATGAGCGATGACTATTGCTCTCGGTTTTACCGGATTGGCCGACGTGTTTTCGCGTCGTGTGTCGGACGTAGGCGTTGACGTGATCCGTCAAGCGGTTGACGTATCTACGGAAGCGTACTCCCGCGCGTTTGACCAGATGATTTCCGTTCTGGTTGAAGATGTAAAGCCGGGCGTTGTAACCGAGCGTTACAAATTGCCCGTGACCGGCACGATGCAGCCCCTTGACGAGTGGGGCCGTCCCAAGCCCGCGTTGGGCGAAACGTACTACACGCAGTCCTGGCCGCTGGAAATGGGCGGTTTTGCGTGGGGCGGCAACTGGGTCGCGCTGGCGAAGATGACGGTTCAGGAAGCCAACGACAACATGATGCAGGCGATCCGGGCGGACGCGGATTGGAATATCCGCCGGATGCTGGGGGCGCTGCTGTACGATACGGCCTGGACGTTCCCGGCTCAGGAGAATTTCGACGCCCTGACCGTGTACCCGCTGGCGCTGTCCAGCGAAACGACCACGTTGTTCGCCAACCGTCAAGGGTCACTCGTGGCGGGTAACGGGTACGGCGCTCAGGCGTCCGCGATTGACGCCAACAACAACCCGTTCCCGACCATCAAAACGTATCTGGACAAATTCGTCGCCAATAGCGGGCCGGTTGTGAGTTACATCCACAACGACCAGCGGGCGTCGATTGAAGCCCTGTCCGGGTTCGTGGAAGTGCATGACGGCGACATTACCCCCGGCTCCGGGTCGGATGTGCTGAGCGCGCAACTCGCCGGGCATTTGGGCGACGAGGTTTGTGGCAAGGTCAACGGCGTGTGGATTGTCGAGTGGTCACGTATCCCAACCGGGTACATCGTGAGCCATAAGCACGGCACGAAAGTGCTGGCCCGCCGTCAACAGGACATCCCGGCGCTGCGTGGTTTGATCAAACGCGAGATCACCGAAGGTAACTTGACGACCTACGAGTTCTACCGTCATGCCGGGTACGCTCCGCGTAATCGCGTCGCGGCCCACGTCCAGTACATCGGCGGGGCGTCGTACACGCCGCCCACCGGTTACACGCTGCTTCCGCTGGCGATCTAGCGGATCGTGGTTGTGGTTTGGGGCGGGTAACACCGCCCCCGTAGCCGAAAGGTCGGACAGATGGCAAGTAAAGCAGCAATCGCACAGATGGAATTGACCGCCCGTGACCAGATCGCGGACGCCCTGGACCGCCTGAGCGCGATCACCGGGGTCGAACGTGTGACGGCCCCGCCGGGAGGGTGGCAACAACCCGCGTACCGTCAAGCGGTGGAGTGGCGCGCGCTGGCGGAAACGTTGACGGCGATCACAGACGTGATCGCGGGCATCGTTGTAGAACAGGACGCCCGCGACGGTGACGCTTCAAACTGGTCCGGTTTTGACGCTCAGGCGACGGAAATTGAAGCGGTTCCGCTGGCTGAACGGTTGACGGTGGAAACGCCCGACGGTGACGAACTGACCGTTGAACTGGACGCCGGTGAGACGGTGACGGTAGAGGTAGGTGGTGACGAGTTTGTGTTCACCGCTGACTCTGCCCCGTTGACGGCGGACGAACTGGACGGCATGACCAAAGCCGAACTACTGAGCATCGCAACACTGGCGGGCCTGAGCGTGACCAGCAAGGACACGAAACAGGCGATCATCGACGCGATCCTGAGCGCGGACGCGGAGGCGTAACCCGTGACCGACACCGCCTACGCCAGTATCGATCAACTCCGCGTAATGCCCGAACTGGACGCCATGAGCGACGCACGGGCGCAACAACTGTTAAACCAGATCGCGATACAGGTAGACGCCGCGTTGACGGCGGCGGGGTATACCGCCCCGGCGACGGGCGATAACGACATCCTGTTGATCGGTCAGTTTGTGGTCAACATGGCGGCGGCTCAGGCATGGCGCGAACTGTACCACGACCAGGACGAGCCGGATCGGATCGGCGCGTGGGAACGCGGGTTCAATGCGTTCCTGAAAGGCATAGCGACGGGTGTGTTCCGACTGACCGATCAGTCCACCGCCGAAGCGGGTGGATTGACGGCGGGTAAACTTACGTGGCGTCGTCACCCTGATACGAGCGAGTGGGGGTAGGCCATGCCGGAAGGTCAAAACACGTTGATCCGCGTGGTCGGCGGGCGGGTTCACTTCTCGTTCAGTGATGCGCGGGAGATCGAGTTCTACCGCGACGTTGCGGACTACGGTGAAAAAACGTCCGACTGGCGGCCCGTGTTTGACGACTTTGGCCCGCACGTCCTGAAAAGTATCGACAAGAACTTTCAGGCGCAGGGGCGACCCCGGCGGTGGGCGCGGTTGAAACCCAACACGATCCGCGAACGGATACGACTGGGGTTCGGACGCGGCCCGATCTTGCAGCGGACCAGACGACTGCGCAAGGGATTCCGGTACAAGTCCGGGGCGCGCACGTTCCGGGTGACGAACACCCAAAAGTATTTCCCGTATCACCAGTACGGGAGTCCGAAAACCAACCTTCCGGCGCGTAAAATGATCGTGTTGCACGCGACGGATAAGGCGACGTTTACCAAAATCGCCCGGAAACACCTGACCATCGGAGGCGGTAAGTAATGGCGTGCAACCCGTTGACCATCCTTGATACCATTCGTTCGCTGCTGTTGGCGGACACGGCGTTCAACGCCCTGAACGTGATTTACCGGGGCGTGCCGAACAAAGTACCGATCTCCCTGTACCCGTTCGGGATGGTGGTCATTACCAACGACGGCGAAGCGCGGCCCATGTCCGGCGGCCCGACGATCACGGCGTATAACGGCGTGATCGGGTTCAGCATCAGCGGGCGCGACGTTCCAAGCCCGGCGGCCCGGATTGCCAACGTTGACAGTTACGACACGGTGGTCGGGCTGGTCCAGGCGACAAAAACCCTGTTTAACCCAAACGATAACCCGAACAACTTTACGTTGGGCGGGCTGGCGGGTGACGATTGGGCGGTGATCGGATTTTATATCGCGGACGGCGGCGAGGTCGAGTATGGATATGCCGAACCGGATGACCGCGAAAACAACTACGAGAACTACGCCGTCGTGCCGTTTGTGTGCGCGGTGAATGAGTAGGAGGTTCCGGTGAAAACCGTTGATCTGAAAGTGACCGCCCCGGAAGGGCGGTTTATCCCCGGCCTCGGCGGGCGGGAACAGGGCGACGTATACGCGGACGTGCCGGAAACACTGGCGCGCGTCCTCGTGGCGTCCGATCCGGGCTTGAGCCTGGTTGTCCCTGAGCCGTTGAAGCGGGCGAAGCCGGTTGACCCGGCGAAGGATGGTGAGGAATGAACCCGCAACATCTCGTGATATCGCCGGAAACGGCGTGGGGAACGTGGGTAACACCGGCGGTTGCGATCCCGGTGGACGAGTTTTCGTTTAAGCCGAAACGTGACCGCACACGCCGGATGACCAGCGGGGCAAGCCGCGCGCCGTATGCGTCCTGGCTCAGTGGCGCGAAGGAAGTCAGCGGGTCGATCAAGATGCCCGCATGGGGCGAACAACTGGGCAAGTTTCTGGTTGCTGCTCAGTTGACCAACGTCACCAGTGCGCAACCCGCCGTCGGAACCGATCCGACGGTGTACGAACATGCGTTTCTGGCGGACGATACAGCGGCGTTTGCTATCGCGGACGCACTGAGTGTCCAGGCGCAGTACAACGCCAGCATCGGGATCAACATCCTGGGTATGGTGATCAACAAGCTGGCGTTTGAATGCAAGGCAGGCGATATCCTGACGCTGAACCTGGATTTCATGGCGAAAGATGAATCAAAAATTGGGGGCGTGTGGGACTACGACGGCTCTACCGCCAGCCCCGCTATCGTCGCCAGCCCGACGTACTTCAGCCGGGCGATCCTGCCGTTTGTGTTTACGGGAGCCGTCCTGACAACGGGCGGAACCGTATCGAAGGACGGCACAACCAAACAACTGAGCGTCGCCGACGGTACGGCTCAGGCCAAGATCGAGTCGTTGGCGTTCTCAATGGAAAACAACGTCGAAATGCCCGCGTTCATGGGCGGCCCGTGCGCGGGCGAAGCAACGTTAGGTAATCGCGTGATCAGCGGTTCGTTTGATCGTTCGATGGCGACGGTGTCTACCACCTTCTACGACGAGTGGCGCGCGGGGTCCCAGGTAGCGCTCCAATTGCAGTTCGTCGGCCAGATCATCACCAACGCCTACCGGCGGGAATTGACCATCACGTGTCCGCTGGTCGATTTTGATGATGCCGATTGGCCCGCGATTGCGGGTGACAAAAAGCGCACCACCCGCACGGTGAATTGGACCGCCGTCGAAGACCCAACGTTGGCGCTGGATATCGGCGTCACGATCCGCGATACGCAGGCCAGCTACTAAGCCGGTCTTACACAGGAGGCGCACAGATGCCACTAACCCCCCGTGACGGCGGAACCCGTCGTCGTATCGAAATTACCGCCGACATCGACCCGGAAAACGCGGGCGACTGGTACGAGGTCAAGACCGAACTGGGTTTCCACGAACGCATGAACGCCAGCAACACGCGCGGGTTCTCGTTCAAAATCCCGGCGGGGCGGCTGCAATCGGGCCGCGATCTCGATCCGGGTCAGTTGGTAACGGTGTCCTCAGACGGCGCGGCGGACGCGGCGGTGATCAAACTGGCGATCTACCTGACGGACTGGTCGCACGGTGACAAGATCACCGCGTTGACAATCCGCCGGATACCGCCCCTGAGCGCGGACTACCTGTTGAACGCGATCACCGAGATCGAAGCCGCACAGGAGGGGCCGTCAAAAGATAGCCCTTTGCAGCCCGGCTCGAACGGCTCATCCAAACCGCCGTCAGCCAACGTACCGGTAGAGGCGGTAGTACCAGCGGAATAACGCTGGACGACTACGGGTTTACGCCCGAAGAATTGGCGACCATCGGGGCCGGTGACGATCCGGCCCTGGATGACGAGGCAGCCCGTGCGCTTGACGCCGAAGCCGAACGCATTTTGTACGAGTATGTTTTGGTCAGATTTCACGGATTGACGTTGCAAGGGTTGGGGTATCACACCGGCGACGGGGTAACGGTGTGGGCGCGCAAGGTAGACGAACATGCGCTCTGTCACTGGCTGGTGACGGCGGCGATTGACGAGGTTCAACATGGCGAAGTTCGGTGATACCTATACCCTGGATGTGCAGGCGGACGCCCGTGAATTGGACGCCGTCGTTGACGCGCTGCGTGATACCGGCAAGGCGACGGATTACGTGGGCGATATGGCGGCGGCTTCCGCGAACGATGTTCGCCGGGCGTCAAAAGAACTCGAAGGACTGGACGACGCCGGGGGCCGGGCGGCGCGCGGCGTGAAAGACGTCGGTGAGGAAAGCGAAAGCACCGGCGGGATATTGGCGAAACTGAAAAGTTCGGCCAGTGACGCGCTCGGCGTGCTGATGAGCTTTGCGGGCCTATCGGCGGTGTCGTTTGCAGCGGTGTTCGGCGGGGCGCTGGATGTGTTTACCAACGCCGACGCAGCTATGAATAAGTTTCAGGCTCAAACCGGCACGCGCGATTGGCAGATGGACGGGCTTGAGCAGGTGATGGAGGATATTTATACCTCCAACTGGGGCGAATCGTTTGACGACATCGCTCAGAGTATGGCGACGGTTCGTTCCCTGACCGGCAACTGGGACCCGCAGTTTTTGCAGGACATGACCACCGACGCCCTGATTTTGCGGGACGTGTTCGACTGGGACGTTAACGAAAGCGTCCGGGCCGCTAATCAACTGATGGTCCAATTCGGTGAGGACGGCGGCGCGTCGTTTGATATGCTCACGCAGGCCGCGAAATTTTACGGCGATCCGGCTCAGGACTTGTTGGACACGGTCAACGAGTATTCGTCCACGTTTACGGATATGGGGTTCACCGCCGAAGAAATGATGAGCATCCTAGGCTCAGGCGTTGGGGCGGGGGCGTACAATTACGACGTGGTCGCGGACTCGATCCGCGAAATGAACATACGCCTCCAAGACGGAACGAGCGATCTGGCCCTGTGGTCGCTCGGCCTGGACGGGATGAAAACCCAGTGGAAAAACGGCGAGATTTCTTCGGCGGATTTCTTTAGAGCCATTCAGGGCGGACTACGTGACATTGAAGACCCGCTAGAACGGCAACGGTGGGGCGTTGAACTGTTTGGAACGAAATGGGAGGACATGGGCGATCAAGTGTTCCTCGCCCTGGATACCTATTCGGATGCGTTTTACGACCTGGAAGATTCAACGGCGAAATCCGGCGAGATCATGAGCCGGGGATTAGTGCCAGCCTGGAACCAATTTTTGCGGATTACGCGGGTCGGGCTGTCGAACGCCCTGGAACCGTATCTCGAAGCGTTTGTCCGCCAGATGATCCCGGCGATGACGGAGTTCGGGAACTGGCTCACGACGGTGGGCTTCCCCATGCTGGCGCTGTTCTTTGGGGAAATCGCGGACGGCGTTGGGTATGTGATCCAACTGGGTCGGCAAACCGGCGTATTCGATACGATTGGTGATGCCCTGACCGTCGCGGCAGCGTTTATCGGCACGCTGGTTGGTGGTATTGGGTCACTGAAGGAAGCCTTCGACCGGGGCGGGCTGACCGAAGTCGGAAAAACTATCCTCGACGGCCTGGCCGATGGTCTGGCAAATGTGCCGGGGTGGTTACAGACAAACCTCATTGCCCCGATTGGGGATTATCTTGCAGGCGTGGACTGGGCGAACGTCGTCGGGAAGCTGTCCGATCTGCTGTTCAAGTTCATTGCAATGGAGATCGCGATCAACGTGTGGTTGTACGACAACCTTATTGCCCCGATTGGGGATTATCTTGCAGGCGTGGACTGGGCGGCAATTCCAGGCCAACTCGATGCCGTCCTAGGACAATTATTTAGCGGCGGCGAGGGCGGCTCGCTAACTGAACAAATCTCAACACTGTTTTGGGGACCGCTGCAATCTGGACTGGGTGATAGTGTCGAGGTGCAGGGCGTAGCGACAAAAGCAGGTGAAATCGCCGCCTCTGTCCTGGGCGGACTAGTCGATGGTCTGGGAGACATGGCGACCTTTGTCTATGACCACATCATTGCACCGCTATTTGGGGCGGACTCCGGCGACGAAAGCAGCGCCAGATCAGCAGGGGATGGCATGGGCAACTCGTTCCTGGAGGGGATGGGGGAAGCCTTGGTTAACATTAGTACCTGGGTGTTAGACAACATCATCCTGCCCTTTGCATCTGGATTTACGGGCGAAAACGTCGAGACGGTCAGAGCAGACCTAGACACCTTTATCAACTCAATCACTTCGAAATTTGAGGAAATCAAAGGGAAAATCCAGGAGAAGGTGATAGACCCGGTCAAGAATCTATTTGCAGGGGCAGACACCGAAGGATCACTGGCGAATTTCTTTGTGAACCTGCCTCAGAATATCGCAACGTGGATTTCCGGGGTCGCGGATGCAGCCGCTAGCATTGGGCAAGCGTTCCTGGATACGTTTTTTAGCGTCTTTAGTACACTTGGGCCGAAGCTCGTCCAGGCGTTGAACGACGCCATTCCTGACCGTGTGGATTTCGGGTCGGTCAATACGCCGCTCGGAAGTATCAATATCGGGTCAGTGGGGCTACCGGCGAACCCGATCCCGATCCCCTCTATGGACCTTGGCGGGCGCGGGCGCGCGGGCGTGACGTACTTCATTGGACGCGGGGCACAGCCTGAGCTATTCACGCCGGACACCGACGGCACATTCACGCCGCGCGGCGGGTACGGCGCGGCGGGAATCACGATCACGGGCGACGTGTATTTCCAGGGCGTTCAGGATGTGCGAGAAATGAAACGACAGCTTGCCGCCGAAGCCCGTCGGCAGAACCAACACGGGGGGCGCGGCAATGGGTGAGAGTATCACCATTACCCTATACCTGGACTTTGACCGTGACGGCTTCGGTGCGGGTGACAACTACACGTCCCGCCTGTTGCCCGGCGCGGCGTTGATCGCCGGGAACAGCGACGCCGAAGCGTTGGTCGCTCAGGTGGGGCAACTCACATTCAGCCTGAGCAATACCGACGGCCTGTTTAGCCCTCCGAACACCGGTTCGGCGCTGTACGGCAAGGTGAAAACAGGCGTACCGTGCAAACTGGTCGTGACCGGAGAAACGATCACCGACGATCTGTTTATCGGGCGCGTCGTGTCGTATGCGTATGATGTGGACGAAAGTTCGGCTCCGGTGGTGAACATCATCGCGGAGGACTTGCTAGGGGCAATCCAGGGCGCGGAACAACTGAACATACCAGCGATTGAAAACGTGACGGCGGACACGGCGTTGAAGATCGTCACGGCTCAGGCGTTGGGAGGAGGGACCGCGTCGGCGCGTATGGCCTGGAAGGATACCGACACCGGCCCGGCGGCGACGTCTACGCTCACGATCAACGGTCAAATTTACACGTTCGCGGCTTCCCCTGCTACTGCCTACCAGATCAGTCTTTCCGGGTTTGCGAAGATGGATCGCACGTCGGGCGGCGTGGGTGAAAACATCGAACGCGCGATCAATGCGGAATACAACGGAAATACCTCGTTTGGCCCCGGCACAGAGCGCAACCCCTACGCCGCTGCTGAGTACGTGGACGGCAACGGCGGGACGGTGACGATCACCGCAACCGGTGGTTTACGTCCGGTGGGTAATACCGGTAGCGGCGACGTTCGTCAGGCTCAGGCCGTGACGGTGGAACCGGGTGTCGTCACGCAGATCAAGATCACGTTCGGTGCGAACGTTGGCAGC
>Ga0210043_1001601_pt1 | contig 17875 bp, 22 predicted proteins | sample CryGeymet201501t_FD_183990 | JGI IMG/M metagenome (GOLD analysis project Ga0210043, IMG submission 183990) | Groundwater microbial communities from Crystal Geyser aquifers in Utah, USA - Crystal Geyser metaG 2015-01t (SPAdes) (version 2) | ecosystem: Environmental > Aquatic > Deep subsurface >... | reverse complement strand
ATAAGTGGAACTAAACTTCCTAAAAAAATAAGATGGTTTAAGTCCCCTGAGTCTATGTGTTTATTCTGGGCTTCAGTCAGGGATTCAGTCGGGGCTTCAGTCGGGGCTTCAGTCAGGGCTTCAGTCTGGGCTTCAGTCAGGGATTCAGTCTGGGATTCAGTCTGGGATTCAGTCTGGGCTTCAGTCGGGGCTTCAGTCTGGGCTTCAGTCAGGGATTCAGTCTGGGATTCAGTCTGGGCTTCAGTCTGGGCTTCAGTCGGGGCTTCAGTCTGGGCTTATTATGATGCGGATAGTTGGTCATTTTATGGATTTTTCCACGAATACTTTGAAAAAAATAAAATTGTCTGGCTACTAAAATTATCAGAAAATGTGACAGGATATGCTTTTTATGAGAACGAGTGTTGGCTTGTTGAGCATCCTAAAAAACTAGATAGAGACGATCTTGGTAGACTACACAGCGTTAAGGGCAAGGCAATCGAGTGGAGAGATTCTACTGGTTATTATTTTATTCATGGAGTTAAGTTTGACGAAAAGACATGGAAAAAAGTAGTTAATCCAAAGGTAACTTTAAAAACTATCTTCTCTCTTGAAAACATAGAACAAAGAATGGCGGCACTAAAGCTTGTCGGAGTAGAAAAACTACTAAAAACAAAGGATGCAGCTTTAATTCAAAAAAGCGACAGGGGCAATGAATTGTGGAAGATTGAGAATGTTTTTAATCAAACAGCTTATTTTTTAAAGTATACTTGCCCATCAACAGGTAGAGTCTATGTTTCAGGAATTGACCCAGAAATCGGAAAACAAGGAAGTGCTGATGAGAGTATGGCTTGGAAATTTGGATTAAGCCTGAAAGAGTATGAAAGCTTAGAAATAGAAAGTTAAGTAAAAGAAAAGAGGAATATATGAACATTGAAGAAGCACATAAGTTATCAAAAGCAATAGATTTTTTAGACACAATACCTCAAACACCAAAAAGTGGTAATGGTGGAGAGTTTCTAATAGGTAAAAATGACCCAAAAAATGATAATGAAGATTATTGGTGGTGTTCATATGGAGGAGCAAGTTTGTCAAATTATTACTCGCTGACACAAATGTTAATTGACTTGGTAAAAGAAATTAAAGTTAAAAAAGAGGCTTAACATGAAAAAAACCGATACATCAGTACAACAGTATATAGAGAGGGCTAAAATATGAAAACACGACAATTAAGTTCGTACCAATTCAAAAAGGTGTATGAGTGGCTAGGAATAAATCTGAGCGACCTTGGTTGCATCATGCTTGACCTTGAACCATTAGGAACCCCGCAGTATTTTTGCCAAGATGGGGTAACAGATTACGATTATGGACTATCTTTATATAATTCTCCAGATAAAGAAAAGTTCTGGATTGATGGGTATGTTGGACTTAAAACCGCCCATATTACCCTATTGTATGGACTCACTCAGCCAGGACTCAGTTTTAAGCCACATGTTGATGCTGTTTTGGATGGTTGGAAACTAGATGAAGTTGAAATAGACCACTTCGGTTATTTTGAGTCACCATATCCAGACGAACCATATTACTGCATTGTGGCACACATAAAACCAACCCCAGAGTTGATTGAGGGACATGAGCGATTAGAACTACTACCACACATCAATACATTTGCAGGTTACAAGCCACACTCGACAATCGCCTATATTAAAAGAAATGATGAAATGCGTGACTGGTTTATCAAAGACCTCAATAATGCGTTTGCAGGTAAAAAAATGAAAATAACAGGAATAAATTATGGCGGTAATAAATAACCAAGCCCAAGAACACTTTGAAGCCCAACACTTTACTAATAAGAAAGGACGGGAATGAAATACATAAAAAAACCAATTGTGATTGAAGCAATCCAGCTTACTTGGGATAATTGGAATGAGATTTGCGACTTTGTTGATGTTCCCAAGAATGGCAGAGGAGTTGAAGATGATATGCCAAAAATTGCTATGGAAATATATACACTTGAGGGAACTCATAAAGCAAATGAAAATGATTGGATAATCAAGGGCGTAAAAGGTGAGTTTTATCCCTGCAAACCAGACATCTTTGAAATGACTTATGAGAAAGTTGAGGAATAACTAATGCAAGACGCTGATGGAAGCAACCTACCAACAATAATTCAAGCCCTAGAGTTTAGGATGGAGCAGTATGGTCACAACAATAGACAGGCTTCCAAGGCAATCGGAATCAGTGAGCAAAAGGTCTGTCACATCTTAAAAGGTCAAAGGGGTGTTAGTCGTTCAATGCAGTGGAAACTTTTTGAGTATGGAATACCTGCTGTTGTACTAATCCAACCACCCACGAAAGGAAAATAACTAATGCAAATAGATAAAATACTAGGCGATATTAAAGAGGTTATTTATGAAACTTTAGAAGATGCGACTAATCCCCTTGATGGCAGTGCTGAAGCAGGCATGATTTCAGAAACAAACGGAGAAATTGCATCAGAGTCAACCAATAAAATTAAAACTCTACTCCACCAATTAGAAACAGAGGTGCGAGCTGATGAAGAAAAAAGAATTAAAAGTATAATGGACGGAGAATTTTATCGTATTCAGTTTGTTGGTTATCCCTATGCAGGTATTCAAATTAAAGACTTAATGCAGTTGAAACGAGCATTTTTTGATACTAGTAAAAAGGGCGATGCAATAAGAAAGACGTTATCAGATTTATCTAAGGTACAAGCTAGAAAAACATCCCAAAAGGACAACCATGAAAACAAATAAACTAATAGATGGCTTAGATATGAACACACAGAAAATCATCGAAAAAGTAGAGTCTGGATACTTTGGTACCAAGCATAGAGCAGAGTTATTGTCGTTTCTGTATTCACTAACTACTAACGAACTACTAAAAGACAGTGAATTAGTAGTTAATAAAGTAAAAAAAGAACAATTAACAGATATAAACACACTTAGAGAGATGATCAAGAGCCTAATTTTGATGGATTGCCAGACACACGTTGAGGGAGTTTTGAATAAGTTGGGTAAAAGACCAAAATACCATCGAGAAGTTGAGCCATATCTCGATCCAGTCTCGGCAGAAAGAAGCGTAGTTGAAATAATGAGTGCTTTTGTTAAACACTTGTCTGCCCTAGAAGCTAGAGTACGAGAAGAAGAACAAAAACACGCACTTTATATTGCAGAAAACTATATAATCAATCGACAACTTGGTTCACCAACATGTAAGGTGGTTACTAAACACTCATACAAAACACTATTAAAAAATAAGTCTTTATCCCAATAAGAGAAAGGAAACTAATGTCGACATACTCACGACTAACTAAAAACCCCAAGACAGGTAAGTTTGAGAAGGCTGAGTGGAGGGACGATTATTACGAACGCCATCACTATGGAGTAATATTTCCAGATGGGATGGTGGTAGACCCCTGGGAAGTAGAACTTGAAACTAAAGATGCTGATGACACTGTGTCTCACAGTAAACAGAAAATCCAAGGAGCTGAAAAGAAAGCTATGGATGATAAATTCAAAGAGGGTATGAAAGATGTATTAAAGTTAGCGAGAGGATTACATGAGAAATAGAAAACTAACACCACTACAAATTGAGGTGAATGGATGGATGGAGATGTTACCAATTACAAAGAAGTGGGCTACACACATCGCCCTAAATGATAATCCATACAATGAAGAGTGTGAGATAACCCAAAATCGGTTTTTAGGCGGTGAGATGAATCCTTACTCAGTCGAATAGTCTTCCAACGAATCTAGCCATTCCTGAGAGGAAACCAGTAACATCTTCGTTATGATCTCTTTTCTGATGCTCTGCCCTAGGAACTGCTCTGGCATTCTGGAGTGTGTTCACTTCGTGTGGGTGCATACCCATTTCTCTTGCCCTGAAAATTGGAACTTTATGGTCAACATCTAGTTGTTCATCTTCTCTACCTGGGTTTGCTTCGTGCCAACGTCTTTTAGCTTCTCTTTTATCTCGATCTGAAAACTCGTAGCCCCTGCGTGTCTCTCTACTCATTTTTTAAGAGCCTGAGTATAACCTTCTTTCTTGAGTTCTTGTTCAACTCTAAAGGCAATATAGTTAGCTACTGCACCAAAGATCACACTAAACTCACCTGTTTGAAGGTATCGTGCAGATAATACCGTTACTACTCCGAAGATAGTAAGAAACCCCACCACTCGTAAGTCTTTCTTCATTACATCTGAAACCTGTATGTTTTTTTTCATATAATTATAAAACTTAGCAGAGTGCATATTGAGACTGCTAATACTCCTATTTTAATTATTACTACTTCCTCAGATTGTTGCTCTTCTGGCGTATGAATCCATTCTTTTACTTTTTACTGTAGTTGAAGGTTTTGTCTCCAACTCGAACCTGTAATCCATTATTTTCCCAGCCTTTAACAACTGGTGCGATACCTGTATCAACAACTGGTTTTTCGCACTCTTTTAGTTCGACTGTTAATTGGTTTATTTCAGCAGTAATTCGAGCTACTTCTTTTAGTTGAGTCTGGTAGAGTCCCCAGTTTTTATCTCTCTCAAGTCTAACTTTGTCGTATTCTTCTTGTGAAATCATATCTTCTCCTTCTTTAATTGGTGCTAAAAATCCATATACATGTTTGTAGTCGTGGGTTACTTTGTGGGCGTGTCTACCGTTCCAATTCTGGTCAAGACTCACAAAGTTGTCTACGCTGGCAGATAGGACAATAGCGATGTGACCATAACCACCGCCAGTATTCTCGTCCCACACTGCAATCCACCCTTTTTGGGGCACTAGAGTAGGTGTGTTGGGTATTTTCTTTAGAACAGTTCCAAGTGGGTGTGGGAATAGTGACCAGTAACATCTTGCACCATTACATCCTGATGCTGGTGGATAGATATTGTACATCTCTTGAATATATTGTTTGCAAAGTGAGAGACACTCACCGAGATAATCAGTACCAGGAAAACCGATGGTTTTACCTTCATATTTAGCAACAAACTGATCTGTCGTCATACATCTACTTTACCACATTTCTGTGTATATCTTTAATGTCCTGGTTGATTTCTTTAACGTCTGCTTTTATTTCTTTAATATCACCTTCAATAGTTTGTAGCTTTGGCTCAATTTCTCCTCTGGGGACAACTATGGCTTTTACCGCTTCGATATCGTCAACAGCACGAACAAGTATAAAATGGTCAGATACACCAGTGTTAGCCAGAGTAAACGCTGTCCCCACAACCGCAGAGATAACTGCACCTGCAAGGATAGCGATGGCTTTATAAAATGAAATATGAACTGTCTTTTCATTGGCTTGCATATCTTGTGTGTATCTCTCAGCTTTGTTTTTTTTTGACATGTTAAATTATTTTCCTAGAAGTGATTCGAGTCCTGTAACTTCAGATCCTCCTGTGCCACCCACCTCTGCTGCTTTAGCATTATTCAAAATCTTTCTGATAGTAGCCCAACCTAGTTCTGCTGTCTCTGGTGAATCTGAAAATCCAGGGAAGGCTTTATCAACACGTTCAATATCTTTATCAGTTAAAACACCTCGCTCCCCTAGTCCTCTAGCAAGCAGTGACATAAATGCCTGTTTCTGGTTACTATAGTTTGCCGCTTCTGGTGAACTTTGAGTAATTGCAGCAGTTGTTCCTTTAGCTCCTCCAATTAATCTTCCTACTCCTCCACTTGAGGCAGTTAGTCCTTGACCCTGTATTGTTTGATACTGATTTTGTAGTGTATCAACCACATTTAAAGCAGTATCGGCTTGACTACTGCCAGTACCACCCCCCTGAGTCTCTATCAACTTCATAATAGTATTAACATCAGTTGAGCTTATTTCTCCTGATAACACTCCCATAAGTAGCACTTCTGGAGTTAGAACACTTGCAAGTCCTGATGGTTGTGATTGAGTATCTGCTACACCACCAGTAGGTAACATACCTCCTAGTAGTTGATTACTTGGTTGGGTTTGAGGGACTGTATCTGGTTGTTCACTAGATACTCCAGCTCTTGCACCAGCTTGACCAATGAGTTGTTGGATTAGTGGTGATTGTAAACGTGTATCTACTCCACCTACTGCTTTTCCAACAGCCTGAGTTCCTCTACCCAAGAGATCTTGTAGTGATTGAAAAGGTTTTGTAGACATTCTTGAACCAGTAAAAGGTATGGCAGTTGTTTCAGATGCTTTTTTAGTTAATCCTGGAGCAAGTCTATGAAGTAGTGATTGGTCGGTTGTAAGCTCTTTAACTCCTGGTTCTAAACCTTTAAGTAAATCATCAACTGCACTCCATAAGTCCATTCTGACTGCTTCTGGATTAGATAATGGTGAAGCTAGTTCTCCAGATGTTTTTCTAAACGCATTACCTAGTTGACCACCTAATTCATTTTTAAATTCAAATATTGCCTTAGTTGTCAATCTTCCTGACTTTGATTTTTTAAGCAACCTGGTTAATTCTCTTTCTAGTAATGCTTCGTGCGTAGGATCTCCTGGAACAAAGTTTTCTCCAGTTTCTCTTAAAGTTGCAATAAGTTGTTCTTTTATATTAGGAGCAGCAACTAATTTTTTACTTTTATCGAGTGTAGTACCAATCTCGTCAGTTAAGTTATTAAAGATTTTATCTACCTGTGTTCTTTGAGCTTGTGCCGATCCTTTTAGGCCAAACTTACCTAATGCTGCATCAACTAGTTTAGCTTCTTTACCAGGTGCAGTTGGTGAGATAGGAACTTTAGGATTAACAATACCAGCTCTTGCTCCTTTACCAGCACTCTCTAATTTCTCTCCAGTCTTAGCAAGTTTTCCTCCACCTCCAAGTAACTTACTGAGTATTCCAGCAGTACCAGCTCCTACAGCTCCAGAAGTTAAAATGCTTCCTAAATCAGAATCATCTTGTCCAAACTCAGCCATAGATCCTGCTGCAAAACCAGGAAGAAGGGCTTTTTGAGCTATTCCAGCTCCTTTACCAAAAGGAACAAAAAACGATCCAATACCTGCTAAGTTTTTAGCAGTTTGAAGTCCTGGGTTCTGCTGTAGATTAGTCGTTTCTTGTCCAGATAGGAACGGATTCTTAACTCCCATTTGTTGAGCGTTACCCATCCCTAATTTTTCACCTAACTTGAAACCAAGCTCAGTACCTTGTCCAAGTGTTTTTCTGATAGGACTAATAAGACTTCTTAAAAATCCAGTTATTCCTGAAGGACCTTGCTGTGCTTGTGGTTGTGATAGAGTTACTGCCATATAATTAACCTCCAAATAAACTGCTTAGAAATCCTTTTTTAGTAGATTGCTGTCCAGAGTAAGGTTGCCAATTTCCACCTTGGTATATTACTGATATTCCAGTCTGATCATCAGTTGCTACAGTTCCTTCTGGTGCATAGACAGGAAGTTCTTCACTCATTCCCTGAACACTAATTAATCCTATCCCTGGATTATTAGCTATTTCTTGTCTAGCTCTATCATCTGGTGCGTTTTGCATAGCAATATTTACATTACCTTGATTGACTTGTGCACCACCTCCAGATCCCTGTTGTCCTAATAATTCCATAATACTCTTTAAGAATGATCCCTGACCACCAGCTCTAGCTTCAGCACTAGCTTTAAGTGATAAGTCTTGTTCTGATAGGAACTGAGATAAGGCACTTTCGGCTATTTGTTGTTTGAGTTGAGCACCAGCCTGTTGTGCTCCAAGTAGTGTCTGGAAACCCTGTAGTCCTCCTGCAACAGCAGTATCTATGTCGCCACCTCTTGCTTGGATTAGATCATTAAGAGTTAAAAGTGGAACGGTATCAGCAGCCCTACGGCTAGCAATAACTGATTGTTGTTGATTAGGAGATAGGATTTGACCACCTGGCTGCCCTGCTGCTCCAGCCTGAACCAATGAGGCCACATCAGCTCTTGCTCTTGGAGCAGAAGTTAGAAGTTGTGAAGCCGCAGCCTCTCTTTGAGGATTGAGAGGTGAGTTAGTAAATCTTTCAGCTACAGCCTCTCTTAACATAGAAGATAAATTAACTCCTGACTTAGCAGTATCAATCACACCTTGAGCCGCACTTTGAGCATCACTAAATTGACTCTTTACTTCCTGTGGTATTGTAGTTTCTATCATATTTATATTCCTAATAATAAACTGGATATCCCTGAACTAGAAGATATTGGTGCTCCAGCATATTGACCTGCTTCGTATAATCTTCTTTTTTCTTCTTCAGCTCTTTGTCCTGATACATCCGTGAGGATATCTGTTTCTCTTGCTGCTCCAAGAGTTCTTCTGGTTGTTTTTTCTCTACTGGCTATATCTTCAAAAGTTCTATCTTGTCTGAGTTGTGATTCTTGTTGTCTTAAATCCTGACCCCTGACAAAATCACCAATTTCTTCTTCACCAGATACTTGAGTTCTACCCTCACGCTTTAGTCTTTCCCCACCAAAGAATAATCCAGCTCCAGCAAAACCCTCCTTACTAGCTTCCAGAGCTTCGTCAATTTGTCGTCTTGTTCTACCTACAAAGTTTTCAGTTTGAGTAGTTAGTTCTTTTCTTAAAGCTTCTTCATCTGCTGATGTTCTACCTCTTGCTTTATTAATCCCTTCTTCAAAATCTCTCAGTTCTGCTTGGTAAAATGGATCAAATCGTTCTTCGGCACTAGCTCTAGCTAAAGCCTCATCAAATGTAAAAGGATTATCCTGTAGATATTTACCAAATTTCTCCTCAGATTCTTGTCTAGGTTTAATGATATCAAGAACTGATTGTTTAATTGTGTTGAGATAATCATCTGGGGAACTTGAAGAAGATGATCTTGCACTGAGGAGTGAATCAACTGCACCTGGATCAGCCCCATACTGTGATGGATCAAAAGATTGTGATAGGATGCTATCAGCCTCTTGTTCTGAAAGACTAATTCCTTTTCCTCTTGCTCTATCAATAATTTGTGCGGTGTTAAGACCTATTGGCATATATTTATCACTATACTATACTTATATACTTTCATCAAGAAACTATCATTCTATTTTTAAATATTATTATTCTATAATCAAAAGAGAGAGTTCCACTTCCAGTCCCAGCCCAAACAAGATTTGTAGTTATGTTTGTTTTGTTAGCACCAGAGGAAGAAATAAATGGATTAGAAGATTGTCCGAATGGAAGCATTGTGTAATATTGTTCGGTACTTGGTTTTCCATATACTGAGAACACTGGTATATATCCAAGATTATGAGTTACATCTATTGTTTTTGATCCGTTACTGACTGTATTAAAAGTAGTTGTTAAATCTCTAGTATAATGATATTTTAGATAGTCAGCGTTTGAATTAATTTGTTGATTATATAAAGAGGAATTATCAGCATCAAAACCTTCTTTTGAAACAATAATTCCTTGATCACTACTCTTATATCCCATTGGTATTCCATCCCCTTTTGCTCCAGCATATGCTGGTTGATCAAAGATTAGATAACTGAAATTAGCTGATACATTACCACTACTACCAATATTAAAACGATCTACTTCAAATTTTAGTGAATAAGAATTACAGTTAGACTCAGATCCATATGAAGATATCCCATTAGTTCCCATATCAGTTCTAATCATCCAGAATCTTCCTGGATCATCTGGATATTCAACATATGATAAATATGCTGGTCTATAATCCATTCCGTGATCTATTTTCCCAGAATTAGAAAAGCTACCATCAGAAATAGAAACTGTTTTTATACCAGTTTTGAGTATCTTAAATTGTGTAGCATTAGAAGTAACTACTAAGTTATTAGGATTAAGAGTGTCTGCATTCTGACCCTCTCTTGATATATTGAAAACTATTGACATAAAATTATATTCTTTGGTAAAGAAGATAATATCTCACAACATCAGCATCTCCAAAAACATCAACATTAACAGTATTTATATCAGAACCAATACCAATTGAATGATATAGTCTGCTTTCATCTGATCCACTATTAGTATAGTATGTAAAAATTATTGGAGCATAACCTATAAAATGATTTTCTTTTCCGTTGAGTATGTTGGTTTGTGCTATTGAGTGCATGTAAAAATCACCACTAAAAGATAACTCTGTTGATTCCTTAGAATCAGCATCCTTGTCGATTCTTGATACATTTATACCAATGGGCATTATAGATCTCCAATTAATATCCTCAAGTTTCTATCATCAAACCATTTAGCCTGGTTATTAGTCATATCTAATTGCATTTTTCTACTAGCCGATTGAATCAAGTTTTGAGTACCAGTGATGTTAAAAAGTATATTTCCATCTCTGTCCTGAATTCTTAGTCCATATTCTCCGTCATCAAATCTTCCAAGTCTTATTCTCTCAATCGTTCCATCATTTACAGCAAAGGTATCTCCATCCATATCCATTGTCAGTCTCTTGCTTTGACTGCTAATTGATCCACTAGAAAGTAAACTCTCACCACTAATACCATCAAGTAATAAATCTATATCAATAGTATTTAATTCTGCTTGTTGTGGAATGATAGAGTTATCAAAGAATTCGTTATATGCCATTAGATGTTTTTCTTCTCTGGTGTTTCAAGTGTCTCTGGTACTGAGTAGATACTGATCTTCTCGATAGTTGGCACTGGCTCTTTAGTACCGTATTCTTGGAATCGCAGTTGAATACCACAAGCTCTACTATGACGAAGTGGAATATCAAGTTCAGTAACATCTCGTTTTAGATCTCCTAAACCGTTCCAAATTTGATCTACATCAAATGGAGTTCCCCATAACTTATACGAAACACTAACTCTACCTGCATCTCTAGCAACTATTTTTAACCTTGAAAAAACATTAACAACTTCATTACCTCTTGGATAGATTACTTTTGTTTCATAGGCGAACTTAATTGGATCACCATCAAAACTATATCCAGATGGAGTTAAAAATACTTCTGCTGAATCATTACCTAGAAAGGTTTTAAGTTGTCCTGATTCTCTTAGAGTTCCCGCTGCTTTAATTACATCTGTAATTGGATCAATAGACCACTTGTTATCAGGAATACTGTAAGACATGACTACTTTTACATCTGAAATATTATAAGCATCATTGGCACTATTTTGGTTAGTGAGGTTTCCGACATAAGCTCTAAATACTTCTCCTTCAGCCCAACCAACTATAAGTGAGTAGTTACTAGAATCAATAGCATCTATAAATGGTTGAATGGCTCTACTGATATTAGTTGACTGCGTTCCAGAGAATAAATAGAATCCTGTTCTATCCTTGCTACTCCCGTGAAAATAGATGTTTACGTCTCTATTGGGGAAATATACAATACTTCTGTTTGATGACGTTCCTGGACCTCTCATGGTCTTTAAAGCACTTCTGTTATAGCGATATAGGGTGTCTGTTTTAAAGATAAGTAAGTTATTGCTATTTTCGCTAAATCCTTGAATAGTATCTGAGTTATTAGTTCTTACATCAAACCAATTACTACCTACCCAAAAAGTGATACTTGATTGATCAGAAGTAAATTGTCCTAAAACCTCGATCATCTGATCGTCACTAATTCTTGAAACAACATATTGACCTGCATTAGCACCTGATTCAATTACTAAAGTATCTCCGACAGTAATACCATAGGTTTTAAATCCTGAGTTGGCTGATCTAAATCTATTGGTATTTTTAGTTACTGATCCGTTAGTTCCTGATTGAAATCCCCATTGAATAGTTTGGTTTCCTTTATTGTCAGTACCAGGAAAGTTTGAGTGCCAGACTCTTGAAGCGTAAGTAGTTGAGTTAATCTTAATGTGACCCAAATACATCTGCTCATTCCAGGGAAATATAAACTTAGATTTAGGAGTATGTCTAACGTGCAACTTAGACCAGGTATTGGTATCTGGATTAAAGGTCAAAGGCGTATGGTCAAAGTTCTGCATGAACATACTATCAAGGAAATTAGCAAACTCTATGTTGTTACTAGAGGTTAGGTTAAGTCCATATCCTAAACCAGTATCAACATTAACAATATCATTGCCATATCCTGCCAATAATTTATTGTTTCCAGCACTTGAGGCTATTCCGTTAATTCCTAGTATATCTACCATGTTCTCCTAACTTGTTGATGTACTCGTAGTTGTACTCGTACTAGTACTTGTAGAAGTTGAAGTAGTTGTAGTTGAAGTAGAGCTTGAGGTACTAGTAGTTGATGTTAGTGTATCTCCTCTTTTAGCATAACCCTCTTTTTTTTTAACACTACCAATCTCAGAAAAGTCAGTATTTTGAGTTAGCCATGCATCAGACTGTTCAGATCCAAAGCGATTAGTTTTTCTCTGAACCGATCCTAAATTATCTAGTGGTGTTACTTTCTCATCGGGATTAGCCATTATTCATTCCATTCATAAAAGATTCTTTTATAATCATTTGTTACCAGTATCTTTCTCTTTGGCTATCTTCGTTAACCCCATGACCTCTAAACAATCTTTTAACTGCTCCTCTGCCCATAAACTTTTTAAGGCTTCTTGGTTGTTTAGTTGGTCTTAATTTATTAGCTTGCATATTCTCAAGTAGTGCAACTCCTGTCTTGACAGATACTCGTTTATTTCCAGATGCTGGACCGAAAAATAATTTCTCAAAAATAGAGGCTCTGGCATCGTTCCCCTTTATTTTCTCACATTGAGCAATTGCAAATAATTCTAAAACACTTGGAATTGGAATTGACGTAGTATCTGCTACATCTTCATAATCATCATCAGGTTGGTAATACCTTATGTAGAAAGAACCATTACCAGTTGTCTTAGGGTTTGGATCTACTAAGATATACCCAGAAGTACTTGAACTATCTGGTTGTTGGATTGTGTAAAATTTAAGGCTATCATCAGTAGTTTCTGATTGGTCTATAATTCTAGTGTCAAACTCAATCTCGCTTAAAAACTCCAGTGGATAAATCTCCACTGGACTAAGTGAAGCATCTCTATATCTAACACTATCAACATATTCCATAGAATCAGAAATATCATCGAGATCATATTTTCTAACTGATGCTTCTGTAGTAATTGTTCCCTCATCTACTTTCTTCCAAAAATACCAATCACTTCTTTCAGCCAAAATAATATCTTTAGCCATCGTGAGGTAAAGCATAATCTCACTATCTGAGACTATTTTTCGGTTAGGATCATTTATAGCTTTACGAACATTAGTAACCATTCTACCTACTGAATTTTTAGCATATCCAGATCCAGTGATTGTTCCTGAGTATTCAGTAGTATCTCCTGAGACTGAGTTTTTAAATCTAAATCTATAGCTATATGCGTTAGTACCACCTTGGTGGATATAGATGGTTTCGTTATCGTCCCATTTGATACCAGTAGTATCTAGTACTGTCCATCCACTACCTGTATCTACTGAGAACTCTACTTGATTATATTCTGATCTATATACTGGAGTTCCTGCTTGATGAGCAAATTTTAGATTTGCAGAAATATCAATAATTGTATTACTAGTAGTTCCAGTACAATCAGTTGATTCTGATTTTTCTGTTCCTGGTTCTCCAATAACTACAATATCGTCATTTTGATAGCCAAAATTAGAAATTACCTCAAGAGTGGTGCCAGTAGTGTAGTCAGCATCTAACTGTGTTTTTTCACTATCTGAAAGTTGTGGATTTACTACTCTAATTCTGCGACTTGATGTTGCCATGATACTCCTATATTACCTCAGAATCTATGATTAAGTCAATTGACCGTTCTGATTTTATTACTAAATCAATCTTTTCTACTATTATCTCAAATGGAAACGTGGTCGTTGTACTTGTTGTACTACTAGTACTGGTTGTTGTAGTGGTTGTACTCGTTGATGTACTTGTACTACTAGATGTCGAAGTAGTAGTAGTTGATGTGCTTGTGCTAGTTGTAGTTGTAGAGGTACTTGTAGTAACACTTATAGTAGTACTAGTGGTTGTACTACTAGATGTACTAGTCGTTGAAGAAGTTGAAGTACTTGTTGTGGTAGTGCTTGTCGAACTTGAGGTGGTTGTAGAGGTAGATGTGGTTGTAGTAGAAGAAGAAGTGCTAGTAGTTGTAGAACTACTCGTAGAAGTAGTAGTTGTAGAGGTACTAGTAGTTACTGATAAAGTAGTACTTGTAGAGGTAGAGCTACTTGTTGTTGTAGACGTGGAAGTAGTGGTAGTACTTGATGAAGTAGTTGTTGAGGTACTAGTCGAGGTAGTAGAACTAGTAGATGTAGTAGTAGTTGAGGTTGATGAAGAAGTAGAAGTTGTACTAGATGTAGATGTGGAAGTAGTCGTTCCAGATATTTCTGATGTTACTTCTATTTCTATTCTTGAAAAATATACAGTTGCACCATCAAAACCACCATTTCCTCTACTTCTTGACTCCAAAGATTGTATTTTATCCCAAGTCCAACCTCCTGTTGGGGTAGATAGAATATAATAATCAGACCATCCCTCGCTTAAATTTGCTGGGATATTACTATACAATTCCTCATCATCTGCATTTGTTGTTATGTCTGTTAGTATTTCTGAACCACCAACAGCATGTCCATGTATTCTTGCACGAACTTGTAAAATTTCTCCTCCAGAGGAAGGGGCGTTAGTTCCCTCTATTACAAGTTCTTTTGAGTCTGCAAACTCCCCAAGAGTAACTGAAGCATCTGTATCAACATCTCCATCATCTGCGTTTGTTATGTTAGACCATGAAGTACCTACTCCAGTTTCAGTAGCACTAACATCACTACCATCAAAATAGTAAGTATTTGTATCCATGTATGTTGCATACATAGAGTATTGATCTGTCCCATATGATGGATCGTCGAAATCATCTCTTTGATAAGAAGAATTTGTTGATCCACCAGAATCATAAGCTATCTGTGCGATTGCTGTTCCAGGTCCATCACCACCCCATCCAAAAAATTGTAACCAATACGTTGTTGGTGAAACGACTACTGGATCAGTAAATATGAAATCAACCCATGCAGCAGTGCCGACAGAATGACTGGTAGTCGTCGATATAGCAGATCCTAGCGATCCAGCACTTCCACTATATATAGTACAAGATATATTTTCTGTTCCCGATGTCATGTTGACATAGGCAGTTATTTTAGAAATGACTCCTGCTGCTGGTATTGTTATAAGCAGCCCAACTTCATTTTCAACTCCAGTTGGTGTTCCACAATTTTTAGTACTACTTCCTATCGTTGTATACCCAATTGCTGCCATACTAACCTCTTCCTGGATGATCTACCATAATGATCATCTCCTGTTTTTCAAGGCTAAACTCTCTAGGAAAAGTAGTTGTAGTACTCGTAGTTGTAGAACTACTTGTACTAGTAGATGTAGTTGTGGTTGTAGACGTACTGGTAGTCGTCGTTGTAGTGCTCGTTGAGGTACTAGTGGTAGTTGTACTCGTTGAGGTACTCGTACTAGAACTAGTTGAGGTTGTTGTTGTAGAAGTACTTGTAGTTACTGAAATGGTAGTACTAGTTGAAGTAGTTGTACTTGTGGATGTGGAAGTAGTTGTAGTACTAGTTGAAGTTGAACTAGACGTAGATGTACTGGTAGTAGTTGTACTACTTGAGGTAGAAGTAGATGTTGTTGTTGTAGAGCTACTAGTAGAAGTAGTAGAAGAAGTACTCGTACTAGTTGTAGTAGTTGAAGTAGAACTGGAAGTACTGGTAGAAGTTGAAGTAGTTGTGGTACTAGTACTTGTTGAAGTAGTTGTTGTAGATGTTGAAGTACTTGTAGACGTAGATGTGGTTGTAGTACTAGTAGAACTAGAAGTAGTAGTACTTGTGCTAGTAGTTGTTGTACTACTCGAAGTAGAAGTTGAACTTGAAGTAGTGCTAGAAGTACTGGTAGTTGTAGTACTAGTAGAAGTAGTTACTGATTCAGTTGTACTTGTTGAAGTAGTGCTAGAAGTACTTGTTGTAGTTGAAGTAGACGTAGTTGTAGTACTGGTAGAAGTAGAAGTTGTACTAGATGTTGAGGTACTCGTAGTAGTTGTAGAACTACTTGTACTTGAAGAAGTTGTAGTTGAAGTGCTGGTCGTTGTTGTACTAGTCGATGAAGATGTTGTAGAAGAAGTAGAGGTACTTGTTGTAGTTGTAGAAGTACTTGTACTAGAACTAGTCGTGGTACTAGTTGAAGTAGTGGTAGTAGAAGTAGAAGTGCTGGTTGTACTTGAAGTAGATGTACTTGTAGTAGTTGTGCTAGTTGATGACGATGTGGTGGTACTCGTACTAGTTGAAGTTGTTGTTGTACTAGTAGAACTTGAAGTAGTGCTAGAAGTTGATGTAGAAGTCGTGGTAGTACTTGTAGATGTAGAACTACTTGTAGTACTTGATGTAGATGTAGTTGTTGTAGAAGTACTAGTAGTTGTTGATGATGAAGTAGAAGTTGTAGTTGCCTCACTCATCGTCAAAAACGTACTAGGTGAGTTTTGGTTAGCGTATTCTGTGGCTTCCCAATCTGTAGAGACTAATCCAGAATAAAGAGATATTTCATCTATCAACCCGTCCATAAAACTAACAGCAGTTGCAGCTCCAATTTCAAACTGTGCAGCACCACTATATATTGATGTCTTAAATGTGGTATCAGTAGCATCAACAGATCCGTTTATTAAAATCTTTGCTGTACCAGATGAATCATATATACCAGAAACTCTATAGGTAGTTGCAGCACTTAAAGTTGTTGATGAAAACATAGTTGAAACGCCAGCTCCACCAGCTCCAGCATTATCAATTTGCAATCCAACCGTATTATCAGTGTGAAGGAATAACCTATATGATCTATTTGAAGTAACTGAATACCATTTAGATAATATATTTTGCTCCGTGTTAAGAGATTCTGGTTTTACCCATGCTGATATTTTAAAACTACTAGTAATATCTAAACTTGCATTATCTGCTTTTGATAGGTATTCTGAGTTTGTTTGTTCAAAATCAGCCGCGGTTCCTATCTTTCCAGCCGCACTTCCAACCGTGTTAACATCAGTGAGATTATTAGCGTTTGCAGTTGAGTCATACCTAGTTCCAGATGCCTCTCCCATGTGCCAAACACCCTTGTACTCACTCTTCCACACATTTTGACTTCCATACGTATCACTCGGTGCGTAAGGTGTAGCACCAGCATTGCCATACCACATGTAAAATTCTGTATCTGTGTTGTATGAGACAGTTGGTACTTTGACCCAGATTTCACAGGTTTTGGCTACGGTATCAAGTGAGACTATTTCAAAGGGTAACTCGGTAGTTCCCAATGCGTCGGTAGTAAATCGAATGTCTGCACCTGCTTTATATAATGAATTAACTTCAACAGCAGTGAGAGCATCTCCGTTCATAAAGAATGAATCGTCCATTTTACCATTAAGAGGAACGATGTTAGACCCAGAGTTATTACCACACCCAACTCTCACATAGTTTGTGGCTGCGTATCCTGGGGCATTTGACCAAGCCACTGAATTTTTAAGAACACCATCGACATATAAATACATCGTTGAGCCATCCCAAACACCCGTTATTTGATGTAAGTTGCCATCTAAATACCCACTACTGGGGGTTGTTAATTGTTTCCAGTCTGTGTTTTCAGTTAAACCAGTATTTCTTCCAATATCAAATCTAAGGTTGGTATTATCTATCCACAGTCTAATGCCAGCTAAATTAGAGTTTTGAGACCAAGATTGAAGAAGTACTTGTTGTGCAGCGGTGCTTGAAACAAACCACGTTCCAAATGAAAAACTACCAGTGGGCTTAAAGTCTGCGTGGTCTGTTGCTGAAAATGCCTGAGAACTTGCGGAAGCAAGTGCAACACCACCACCAAATTTTCCAGTGGTCTCCGTTGGTGTGTTTATGGCTGTTAAAGTATGAGAATTTCCACTTGAGTCAGTGGTAAGAGCACCGCTTTCAAATCTATAATAAGCACTTGCAGACGTAAGTAAACTAGAATTATTTAA
>Ga0210043_1001594_pt1 | contig 17946 bp, 31 predicted proteins | sample CryGeymet201501t_FD_183990 | JGI IMG/M metagenome (GOLD analysis project Ga0210043, IMG submission 183990) | Groundwater microbial communities from Crystal Geyser aquifers in Utah, USA - Crystal Geyser metaG 2015-01t (SPAdes) (version 2) | ecosystem: Environmental > Aquatic > Deep subsurface >... | reverse complement strand
TAGCATCATAAAGTATTTTAGCATATTTAGGGATTGTTCGTTCAGAACCTTTTAATACTATATACACACAATATTCATCTGAATATACAGTTTTAACATATTCTTTTCCTATATAAACACCGTCACCATTAAAAGATGATTGTATAACACAACCATTTTTAAATACTAAATTATGTTGATGTTCATCAAATTTTACATTTTCATAATCACCAACAATATAATCTTCTTCTACCTGTTTTTCTTTAAGAACATACGTTTTACCGTTCAAAATTATCTCTTCCATTTTAAAACACAATCTCCTTAGGGAAAGTAACAGTAATCTTAGGAGTTTTCTTAACAAAATCCAAATCGTTAGTCTTGATAAAACCCTCAAACAACTTAGAGTTTAAAACAGTCTCAACAGCAACAGGCATGTTAACCTTACTCCACTCAAGAGCAGTTTGTACATCATAATCATAACTAACTCCCTCACGTATTCCTATACCACCATAGCGTTTCTTCTCATGATCCTTAAGAAAACCAACCTCAGCGTTTTCTCTAGCGATTTGTTTACACTCAGAAATCCCATTACCAATAGTTACTAACTCGTTAATTAAATCAGCATTAGATTCTTCAAAAGACTTTTTAAGCAAATAAAACCTTGTTTTCAAATCATCTTCCTTAATCATTAAATCTTTTAACTTTTTAATATTTTCTTCATTCATAATTTCACCTTATTTAATTAATAGTATAATTATAATATAACTAATATATAAATGTTTCGTTTAGTAACTATTAATGTTACTCACGCTGACGCTTTCAAGCTCTTTAAAAGCAGCAATGTTATCTTTATGATATTTATGCTCGGCAATCTTCATAAAATAATGTTTGATCATAATATCATGATATTTCTCGTCACGAATAGTGAGTTCTCTAAGCAGACCGTTAACTAAATTAGAAACGCTCACACCCTCACGTTTTGCACGATCCTCAAGTTTAATAAGAACATATTTATCAAAAGAAATAGTCTTTGCAGCCTTACCCATCATTGTACTAACATTTTTATCACGTTCTCTCATTTTTTATACACCTTCCAAATTCATAATACAAACATAATACAACAAGAAAACTTATAGTGGTAGTCCCTAGCGGATAAAATCTTTGAAAAGTTATTAGTCTGCTGATAGGTAAAAACCGACAAGTTTAAATAAAAAAACAATTTAAGACATTTTAGTGTGTTTTAGTTGTTCTTTTACAACCCCTTTGGTTCAGGGGTTTGTATTATATTTTTATTGTATTATGAATTCTAAGCTTGAATATTTATAAATGTTACGATTAATAAAATAGTAAGTTAATAACTTACTAACTAATTAATTAAACGAAGAAAAGCCAACATCTTTAGGAATACCATCTAAAGATTGACCATTAAGCTGGGCAACAGAACGATTCATATCATAAGCTGAAACTTTAATAAACTTGATACGAGTGCCGCTTTTACGTTTATCACGAGCTTTATGCGTTACACCACAGTACTTACAAGAGAAAGTCATATCCTCAAAACCTTTAGAAGTAGACTGTCCAGACCATTTACGGCATTTTGGACATAAAAAACAAAAATAATTAATCATTTTTTAACATTATATCATCAAGATAATCAGAAGAAAGAAGAGAACGATTAAGAAGATTGCCTGATTTTGATTCACGCTTATTATCATCATCAAACAATAAATCATACACACTCTCAAAAACATCATCTTCTTGAACAGTATCATCATTATTATAACTTGATTCTAAATTAGAAAGATACTCCTCATCACTATCTTCTTCATAATCATTTTCTTTATTAATAAATTCTTTCATCATGGCACTCTTTTTTTAAAACTAACTTTATAAATCTTTCTTATTTTTAACAATGCTGTAAATATTCCTATAACCTTTAGAAAATGTTTTATGAACTTGTATTTTATTATTTTTAATGATGAGTTTTAATGATCTATCAAAATCACGATATAACATGTCAATAGAACCAGGTATATTATCGAATAATTCTTTAGTGCTCATATCTCTAGTTTCAAGAAGTTTTATAATTGCTCGTTCTAAGATTATATTACGATCTAATCTCCTGCTTGTTTTACTGCCAATAGGATATTTCCAACTCATTGTTCTTCACAAAATATTTTAAACCTTACTATTAGATTATGTTCTTTAAGTTCTTTAATGAATAATTCTTTTTGTTTGCCCATTTTTACCTCTTAATTTAATTAATAACTCATTCATTGAAAATAATTCATTTATAGGAATACTATAAGCCGTATTAACCATATTAACTGTTTTTTTTAAAGGATAATCTTTTACTTTCTTATTATCTATAAATCCTATAATGTAAGCGTATTCTTTGTTAATAATAACTTGAACATAATAATCAGCATGATTATTATTTACTTGTTGCTCAGCAATAAAAAAATCGTAATTATCATTAAATAATTCTTTAATATTGTTTTTACGACTAGCAGTTTTAACATCTATTTTCTTATTATTAATAAGAATATCGTATTTATCACTCTTTCCAATAACATCATCAGTAATAAAATAAATATTATTTTCCGAGAAGAATTTTTGTATTGCTAACTCTCCAAGAAAACCATAATAACGATTTTGTTCTTCGTCAGTATTAAATAAACTACCTTTCTTATCTTTTATAACTTGAAGCAGTTTATTAGTCATTTCTCTAGCGGTTATTTTAATATCGTAGTCAAGATCTATTTTTATAAAATCATTATGGTTTATCATTTTAACTAATTATCCTTTAAATGTTTTCGTAAAGCACTTTTTATCACTTTGCACATTTTCTGATCTTCAGGGAATAAACTGTGATAAGTGCAAGTGCATTTAAACGATAAGCTAACGGGATATTCCTTTTTACTTTTACTGCTCGTTACTAAATAATAAACAGCTTCTTTTCCTAAACCTTCAAATTTAGAAATATATCTAACAGGTTTTATTCTCTTCGTCATTTTTAAACTCTTCGCCTTTAAAAATCCATAATCCTAAACCGAATAATGCCACACACTTTACCATACAACGCTGTATAGATTTATTAATATCCATGCTTGTTATCAAATCTTTCTTAATGCTTTGGTTACGATAATCCATTATAGGAAGCCATTGTGAACGAGTTATTCCTTTAATTGTTACTTTGACGCATACTAAACCACCTGTTGAGTTAATAAACGCTGGGAATCCTTTATCTGTTTCTTTAACCTCATAGGTTGCAGCACCATCATATTTTATGACTTCATCCCATACGTCACTCCAGCTAGCATAATTAAAATTTCCTTTCTTCTCAGTTTCTAGTTCTATAATGCTTAATTCCGCGTATGTTGTTTTTTTATTATCTGTCATTTTCTAAAATCTCCTTTTCTAAATTATTAATGTTATCAAAATGATTATTTAAAAGCTCTTCATCACTAAGAATATTAACTTTTAAAACTATGCGACCAAAATATTCCATCTTGAAAATGTTGCGCTTAACAGTCTCAATGCTAAGAGAAGTCTTTTCCGCTATTAAAAAAAAGTTAGGTCTCCAATTCTCAATATCAAGGAGTTCTTTTTTTATCATCTCTTGAATATCAATTTTTTTCATTCTTTTCTTCATTTTAGTTACACTCACACAAATATCTTCGTAATCACTATCATCAAGAGTTTTACCTCATATCACACATATTCGATAGTCACTATTGTCTATTAAATAATTCATCCTTTCAGTTTGTTCTATTTCTTCTTTCATTGTCATTTTATTCAAACCCCGTATATTTCGTGAATTGTTTTAGGATCTTTAATCGTTATTCTAAAAGCTTCCTTACCCTTGAATAAGTATTTAAAAAGTAGTGTGAAAGCAACCCCTGTTAATGGGATTACTTGATCAAGAAAAAAACCTATGTGAGTATAGGTTATCTTTTTTATTTTCCCATACTCAGTATAGACTTTAAAACTTGTTTTAGGCTTCCATCTTCTCATTTTATTCACTCCGTGTGCAGTTAAATAGTGTTTCTCTTAAGTCTGTGTATTCTAAATGACCGTCTTGTCGAAGATTATCAGTTACTGTTATTACGTGCTTTTCATTCTCGTAAGCTTCATAATCATTGTCTGCTGCTATTATTTTATAACCTAAGGTTTGTAATAATGTTGCGTGGTTATTATCTATAACTCCTTTTAATATCTTCACAATCGCCATTTTCATTGTTTCAGGTATTCCTTTACAGTTGTCGCTAAAATATGCTATTGTTTGTTTGTTCATTTTATCACCTTTCAAATGTTTAATAGTATAATTATAATTTAACTAATATATAAATGTTTCGGAAACAGTGATAAAACTAGGGGGAAATAGTGAAAAAAATGCTAAAAGAAGCTAAAAGGGGGAGGGAAGGAGTTTGATGGGGGAAAGAAGAAACCTCACCCCTTAAAGCTGTGAAAATAAATAAAAAAATTATAAACTAACACGAATCATTTTCTCATCAGAATGAAGCTTTATTTTGGGAGTGCCTTGTTTACTAGGAACGAGACTCTTTGCCTGAGCATAACCCTGCCAATTAAGATAATGACCCGTAATGACGAAATAACGAGTGTTTTGCTCAACCAAGCCACTACGATTATTAATCTCGTAATAATCCTGAGTATGAACTTGAGTATCGTGAACATGACCATTACCGTATAAATCAACATTAATAAAACGAGCTAAATCAAGAGTCTTCTTAATTTTAGTATAAGGAAGACTAGCACCACTTGATCCATGAGTGAAATACATGTGATAATTCTGTTTGCCAACTTTAATTTTAAAAAAACCACCATTCTTAAAATAAGGAACATTTAAACTATTAGCCATAAGTCTTGTTATATCAACACCACTCATTTGGTAAATACGATCTTCATGATTACCGTTTGTTATTCCTATAATCCGTTTTTCTTTAGCAAAAGGTAATAAAATATCAGTCATCTTTTCTAATTGGCTTCCAGCATGCATTTTCTGTTCATAAACTCCTGCACCAACACTATTTCTAGTGCTTGACTCTAATAAATCACCGTTAAGAATAAGATGAACGTTCTTGTTTTCAAAAGCCCACTGCATATTCTCCATGAAATACTTCTCGTTACATTCAGGACTTCCAAGATGAACATCACTGAGCGGTAAAATAATCGGTCGTTCATGTAGTAATTCTGTGCTTATCAAATTAACCTCTCTTGCTTTACGTTTATCTAATCCTTCACTCATTAGTTCAATAAGCGTTTTATCTTCTTTCATAGTATTTCCTCCGTAAGTGTTAAAAATAAAAAAATTTTATTTCATATTCTTGTTTTTTAGTTTGCTAATTAATTTTCTAGTTTCACTAATAAAAGATTCAATTTCTTCACGTGATAAATTACCATCGTTGTTTTTATCAACATAATTAAATAACAGACTAAATCCTATCGTTACTAATTGTTTTCCTATTATGAATAATATTTTACTTATCATTTTCTCACCCCCGTTTAGTTTTTATAATTTTTATGAATAGCATTACTTCCTTTGTGACTGCCGTTAAGGTTTGCAATACCTCTTGTTTTCGTGTAGAAACTATCATAACCTAGAGGGACATGTAACCATTTACGTTCATAAGAGCCCTTCAAGTCTATCGTAGACTCTATTGTATAGAAGTACCCGTCATCATGAAGCCAAATGTTATTAGCATGTCCTTCAAGATAGTTATTATTAATATGAAGGTATAAACGGTCATAGTGTTCAGAGAAACCTTTTTTATCAAGAAGATATTTAATAAGGATGTGCATTGCACGAGCTACCTCGTCACAGTCACCATTCCATGTTTGTAAGAACTCATCGACTGGTTGCCAATAATCACGTTTATTAAACTGTATATCATCAGATACATACTTTGGTATCTTATCCTTGTAAAAATATTGTTGTACGACCCCACAACACTCTGTGGGTGTAGAGGGACTGTACTTCTTATCAATAATATCCCCATATTTAACTATTAAGGAGTTACCAGTAACAATCAAAGAGTATTTTATATCATAATCTCTGCCATCTCCTTTAAATGGATACTTGTAAGCCTCTGGTTGTATTTTCTTTTTTAAAAGACTCAATGACTTGTCCAAAACAAAAGGTTCTATAACAGGTTTTAAATAAGATTCTCGTTCATTCTCTAAATGTAATATTTGGTTATGTGATAAAATGTTCTCTTTCTCTAAATCATTAATTATTTTAGTAAATTGTTTTCTTTCAGTACTTAAAACATTATAAAGACTATCATAAGAACTTTTAAGACTATCATATTTTAGTCCTTTATTATAAGTCTCTATTAGCGTTTGGAAGAAATTCATTTTATACATCACTACCGAATATTAAAACATCACCAGTAATGTTAACATCAGAACCAGTTAGCTCACTTAACGATTCTACTTTGCAAAAGATGGTAAAATCAGTAATTTGCGTTGTACTAGCCAAAGTCATACTACCATGACGTAATATATGCTCATCATAAGCTCCTACGGCTTTACCTATAATGGATATTGCTCCAGCACTAACACCATCAATTAAAACTTCACCAATACCTCTAATGGTATTTGAGCATTTAAATAAATACCAGTATGTTTTACCTGTCTGCGAAGCTAGACCATCAGTACTTCTATCAAATAAATGATTATAAGAAGTCGTACTAATACCGTTTACTTGTAAGCCTATACCAGCAGAACTTGCAGAAGTAACATTGAAAACAATCTTGTATTGTTTAAAAGCCGTAAGTGTAGAAGTAGTTGCAGTAGATGTTGAACCATCAAAATTTAAAGTTTCAACTAAAGTCCATTCTTGTCCTTGTTTTGCAAAATTCTCGTTAACCTCACTAGCCTTGGCTTTTGTCCCACTTGAAAAAATATTTAAACTCATTTTTTTATACCCTCAACATTTTATTTATAATATAATACGTTCAACAAATTGTAAACGCCATTGGTCAGTATTACTCTTACTATCTTCAGCAAAAGAAGCTTCTAAACCCATAAGAGGACTTGTATCCTCGTTAAAAGCAGCAATGTTATCAATAAGAAAACCATTAGCCATCGTAGTACTAAGGAAAAAACTCTTCGTGCTAGTTAAAGAATTAAAATCAAGAGTAGCAACACCACCTTCAATAGAAAAAAGAGTATCAGAAGATTCCCACTGTCGAAGAAGGTCATAAACAACATCACCAGCAACAAAAGAATCAGTAGCGTTATTAGTAGTAATTATAATAGCAAAATCATTAAGAACACCAGGAGTGCCGTTAACATCCCAAGAACTAAGTAAATCATTATCAGAAAGCCAGTTCCAAAGCACAGAAAGTTCTGAAGCAGTATATACTTTACTATAATAATTAGTAGTAGTATCAGCACCAATACGGATTTCTAAACAAGTACCAGCTGTTAAAAACTTAGCAAGAGTAGCAGAATCTTTAATATATAACCATAAACCAACATACTTAGTACTATCAGCATTAACTCCAGCACTAGCCAAATCACTTATAGCCCATTTCTTAGTAACGCTAGAAGTATTAGCAATAAGATTCTGTCCTGTAACGTCAGTAACACCACCACCCTGTTTAAAAGTAACAGTGTTATCTGTAGTATTATCACCACCAGAAGAACCTGTAAGAGTATTAGCACCATTATCACATACAGTACCATCAAGAACAGGAATTATAAGAGACAAATCAGTATTATCAATATTAGGAGTAACAGCATTAATTCCAACTTTAGCCTTAGATTCAGGAAGATACTGAGTACTTGATAAACTACCATTTTGAGTATTACTACGATAAAGAACTATTCTCTTACCAGCACGAGTTTTAATAACATTAGTATTGACCATTTTTTTTTATTTAATTAACCTCCGAAAATAAACTAATAGCAGGATTAATAAGAGTATCATTAATACTTCGTAAAGGTTCAAGACTAGCACTAGAACTATTATTCTCAGTGATTCTTAAAATAATACCTGTAGCATCACTAGAAACATAAGCAGTACGAACATTCAAAGAAGATATAGTCTGGAAACTAACACCATTATCAGCACTAACTTCATAAAGTAAACTACCGCTTTGATTACCAATATTTAAAGTGAAAAAAGAGTGAGCAACCCCTAAACTAACCGCTAAAGTTTGGAAAACTTGACCACTAGAAAAACTAATAGTGTTAAGAGTAGAATCAACTGTTGCAGTAGTGTTTAATACGTCAACAAACTCTGAATCCATAAGAAACTCTCTATAAGTATTATTACGTTGTACAATACGAGAAATAACAAAAGACTCTTCAGTATCATCACCCCAGTCAAAATCATCCCAAGTCCCCTGAGTATCATCATCCCAATAAAGAACGCCCGAATCCTTTGAAGCTTTAGAAACTTTAAGATAAGAAGCGTCATAATTAATAATCATTGCTAACTCGAAAATCTGTAGTAATAACTCTGAAAGAATATCATCAGGAGATTCTAAAGCGCGAATACGCTCTTCAACACTGTTAAAAAACTGTTGAACATCAAAATCAACATCGCCAACCTTAACATAATCAACAGGTTCAGGATAATTATGAACAATACCATGAACAATATAATTACCACTACGAGAAGGATTATTAACATCATTAACATAAATAACATTACCCAAATCAAGAGAATACTCGTCAGTAACAAGCATAGTACTAACAGTAGCAAAAGATAATAAACTAAGAAGCTCATTAACCCTTGTTTCAGCATCATCAACAGTAACAACATCACTAAAATTAAAATCTTCTTCTTGAGTAACACCGTATAATTCTATACTACTAGGATTAGACTTAGTAACAGGAGTGGGAACACGACCAGTATATTTCATAATAATATTATTAGAACCTGCTGAAGGAATACTAGCAGTTTCAAAAGTGAAAGTCTTTAAATCACGATCAGTTGTATAATCATAATTTTCACTACTGTTTTCAATACCTAGTTTCTGAGTGATGAAACCAGCACCGTTATCAACAGTAAGTTCAGTGATTATAGGACTAAATTCAAGAGTGAAAGTATCTTGTGATCCTGTACCGTTAAAATATTCTATAAAAGTATCTTCTTTATAAGCACCTTCAATCCGTATTTTATTACGTACGCTTTCTAAATCCTCCTCCCATATCGGCACATTATAAACATTAGAACCAATAATTAAAGGATTAGCATAAGTATTTAATCCTATAGGCTCGAATTTCACTAAGTCACTATCATAATCATAGTATAAAATATAATTAACAACATTAGTAAGAACTTCAAGACGGTTAAGACGGCTCTTTCTACGACTATTGAATTTCTTAAGAAAAGTAGTACTAGTAACAACACTAGCGTTAAAACCACCATTAATAATAATATCTTCAGCAATTGCAGCCACCTCGCCAGCTTGTGAATCAATATTAATATCATAACTTTTACTAAATAATAAATATTTTAGCTCTTGTAAATAATCAAAACAAGTAAGTATAATATTATTATCTTCTTCTTTTATTATCTTAATTCTTCCACGGAATAAGTATTTAGTGCCTCTTTTTATTATAATATTCATCCCTGCGGTAATATTAATAATATCAGTAATGTTTTTAATAACTTGAATAGTAGCTTGGTTACCACTAATATTAAGACGATTACGCTCTATCTTTGTTCCTGGAAGAACATAAGAAAGTATTTCAGTACCGTCAAGTAAAAAACTCCAAGTTAATACACTTACCATTTTATTATTTATATACCATTTTGTTTAAGAACAAGACTCCATAGCAACCGCTGGTCACCACGAACTCGTTTAAAAGTCCAGTCGAAACAATTAACATTATAAGAGTTACCAAGATCATCAGTGAAAGTACGGCTAGTCTGTTGACTATCGTTGATCCAAGTTTCCATCGTTGAAATAAAATCATTAAGTTTAGCAACAACTGTAGCACCGCTCCAGCCATCACCGCCAGTAGCACCTTGTAAAAGAATAATACGTGTTTTACCAGTAAGATTAAGAAGTACTTTACCAGAAGAACTAGTAAGCGGAATGCTACCCTCCCAAAATTTCACAATAACTTCATTTTGATAATTAAAAGTTTCGCCGAGATTCTGCGTTCCTGTGAAAAAACTAAAAGTTGGTTTTGCCATTTTATTATATATTACCTCAATATGCTCGTTTTAGTTTCTGCATAATTAACATAAGTGTTAAAACTACTACTAGCTTGATTACTAATATTATTAGCTGGGTTTGACTCGTTAGCAACTTGAATGTTAACACTTGTTGGCTGGTCACCAAAACGAACAGGTCCTTGAGCGCTATAACCATCACCATTAGAATTAGTAAAAGTACTACCTCTTGATGCAGTGAATTCAGCCTTGAAATTAGAAGGTATAGTAGCTGCATAAGAAACAAATTTACTAGTAACTAAATCAATAGCTTCATTCATTCCAAAAATCTTATCATAAGTATCACCAAATTGCGTTCCTATGTCATCAGTTTTTTTAGAAATTTCTTTAGTGTTACTTGTTACTTTTTTCTGTTCGGAATTTTGATCACTAACTTCACCTGTTAATTTATCAAATACGTCTTTAAAAAAACTGAATAAATTACTATTATCTGAATTTTTATCAAGTCCTAAAGCGTCAAAAAGCTGGTTAGTAAGTTCTTCACTTCCTAACTGTAATAAACTCCCTGGATTACTTGCAGCGCCAAGAATATCACCAACTGCAGCCCCACCACCAGAAACTCCAACTTCATTACCGATAGTTTGTGCTCCAGTAACAGCTCCTGCAATACCTAAAAGCATTGCTAAAGGTCCTGTAGCTCCACCACCTAATAAACTAGCCATTCCACCACCACCAATAGAAGAACCACCGCCCTGAATTGCTTTAGTAAATATGTTTTTTAAATTAGATAATTCTTTAACAATGGCTTTATCACCTTTTGTAGCTTCATCACTACCTTTAATGTTACCACTATTACGGTTACTAGTTATTTTAATATTAGCTCCTACAACCATTATTTATTAATCTCCACAAGACGTTTAAAATCATTTTGTTTATTCAAAAAAAACTCATCATTAGCAATATCGTCATTAGTAATTTTAACTTCATCCTTTGATACATTTAATAGTCCATGACGTTCTAAAATAACTTTTATTTTATCACGAAGTTTATTACCATCAATAACACTTAGTTTATTAATACGAGATTTAGAAAGTAAAGTAATACGATACTCAATAACACTAAGAAACATTGCATTATTAATCATGTCGTTAATAATAGTGCTTTTTATTAAAGCCTCATTAATAAAACCATTAAGTAAAGGTCTAATATAAACCCTGCCAATAGTTAAGTCAACATAATCATCATAATGTTTCTTAAAAAATCTTAGACTAAACATTCTTAAACATCCCACCATTTAATAGGAATATTAGATTTTGCTTCACGAGCTGTAAAGTTAAAAGTCATTAAAACAAGACCGTTACCAATAGCTGAAGGTTCACTAATATCATCAATACTGCAAGCGTCAAGAGCTATAACAGCATATTTACTACCACTAATAAAATCTATCTCAAACTCTAAGTTAGCTTTAGTTTCCACACTAGTACTTCCATCTTCAGGACCACTAGTAGCTACTTGACCATAAAAATCTGCACGAATGCTCTGTGCAAGAGTAGTACTTGTTGCCACAGTAAGAGTTCCAGAATATAAACGATTACCAGGAAGTGTAGGGCGACTAATAAAACGATTGTTAATATCACGATAATCACTAGCAGTCATCCCGTTAGTATAAGTCATAGAGAATCGTCGAACACCACTAATAACACTAGGAGTAGAACCCCATTTCCAAGAACCGTTAATCATTACAAAACTCGATACAGCACTAGGAGTATAACTTGTAGCACTACTTACAGATAATGATTTTTGACCGAAGAAATTAGCACTACAAGATAATATGCCATCAACCTCACCATTAAAAGTGAAATCATTACCAACGCAACCACCAAATAATAAAACATCATCAGTAGCATCACTAGTGTTTGCAGCCTCATAAGAAAAACTATAAATACTATTAGCAGAATTCATAAGAGGTTCAGTAGCTTCTGTAAGAAGATAAGGACTGCCAGCAGTACCACTACCAGTTTTAGGACCTATCCAGTGCTTAAGAAAATCAAAATCATTAACATTAAAATTAACTGTTGCACCACAATCATAAGGACCATAATAACTCTTAACAGAGTTCATTCCTTCACCACAACCACGTTCATAAATATTATTATTACGTTCAAAAGGATCGTAAGATTGTATTCTACTATGAACTGTGTTCCTCGTTACAGAAGTACCATAAGTAGTTTCTGTACCATACATAAATTGACTATAAATTTGACCTTTTCCCATTTTTAAACTGTTTCCTCATTTAATATACTAAGATAATCAATATTCCGCTGGAATATCTTTTGTTTACCATCGATAAAGATTGTTAAAGGACCAGTACTTAGTTTCTTCATGTATTTACCATAAAAGAAACTTTTCTTGTCAATTAACATTTGTGACTTGATCGCTGTGATGATATCATCAACATTAACTGTTTTAGGATGATAAACCACTATCATGAAACTAATATTAATAATCTCGCTACCACCACCAAGCTCGTTATCCTCACTATCCTCGCCAATAATCTCAACACCTATTCTTGGAAAACTAGATATTGTAAGATCGTTACGAGGAAGATCACTATGTATTTTATCACTACCATAATCATAAGTAATAACGTAAGCGCCTGTTTGAGCAGTAGTGAATGTAATTCTTGTTTTAATAGTGGTATCAAGATAATCATTATCATAAACGTAATCAGTACCATAAGATAAAGTAACGGCGTCAACAACAATGCTTCTTATGTTCTTAACATCAGGAACATTAAGTAAATAACTGGTAGCACTAGCGAAAGTCCCTGTAGCAGTAGTTGTCGTGACATCACGTTCTGTGGTTGTTAAAAAATCATTATTACGAAGCCAGAAAGTAATCTCTTTCTTGAAATTGTTATAACTAATTGCTGTCATCGTAACTAACCTCTATGTCATAATCATCAAGATGTAACTCTGCACTCTTTTCAATAATACCTTTTAACTTATGATAAAAACTATTACGGATGAAAGGCTGTGCTTTAGTTCCTGGATGGTTAACCCATTTAGCAAACACGTCTTTACCGCCACTCTTCCAATGAAGAGCTTTAGCATTCTTTGCTTTTATCACGTGAGGAACAGTGCCATATTCAACAAATAAAGCATAATCTATCATGTTAAACTCTATATTATCTCCTTTAACTTCATAACGAATACTTTGTCGAAGAAGACCTTTATCAACTGGAGCGTTACGAACTAACTCGTTCACCATTAGTAAACCTATTGTTTGTTTAAAAGTTTCAACGCTCATATTAAGAACACCCTACAATATTTATAAATAGTATTATCACCAAACTGGTAATCCTCAACATCGTCAACACGAAAAGTCTCACTATTCCAAGTTATCTTATAATCTTTAAGAACAACAGTATCAGGAGGAAAAGTGACAATAGCATCAGCGCCTTTGATTAACCCAGGGTTTTTAAGAGAATAAGTATCGTTAGCCTTGAAAAAACTACCACGAGAAGAATAACTAGTGCCATCAGTAAGAGTTTCATCACCACTATTATTAGAAACGGTTTTAATAACGGGAGTAATAACTAGAGTCTTACCAATTAAATCTACTCCTATCATGTCAACGTATTTCTTAGCGAATAACTGGCTATTTGTAGTAGCACTTCTTAATGTAACCATTATAACGGACTTCCTAATGATGAAAAAATGTTCACTTGAACAATAATCTTTTAGATGACCTATTATTTAAAGACAACTAACAAATAAACAAATCACTACCTATTTTATTCAATAAAGGATCTATACGCCGTTGTAACTGTCTAACTTGCTCAGCAACATTAACATAAACTTCACCAATAGAAACTGACACTGGTCCTAATGAGTAACTTGTAGCGTCATCATAAGAGCCTCCAGTAACATTACTAAATATCATAATGCCAGTTATTAAACTAACAAGTTGCATAATGTAAGTTGGTGTTGTCGCATAACCATGAGTATATACTACTTCAACGTTGAGTTTACCAACTGGAAGACTTGCGCTATAAAACACTATTCGCCCGTTAGTGTTAAAAGTATAACTTGAACTTGATAATGTATAATCTTCCCCACCACTTTGATTGAGAAATTTTATACTCGTTATCGTCTGAACGCTTTTATTACTTAGTTGTAACTCGTCTTGGTCATCATAATCAACATCAACGTAAGGATTATCAGTTGTTGGATAACGCCCTGTTTCTCGACCGTCAAAAGTTTCAGTACTGCTCTTTACTGCGCCCCAGTAATTGCCTGTTTTTAACTCTACTTCATCCTCTGCTAAAGTCATGAGATTACTTATTAAATCATCACTCATTTTCGGACTGTGAACGTAATTAGCATATAAAACACTAGTGCCTAACTTAGTAACTCCTGCTGCTGTCAAGAGAATAGTGCCAGCGTTCTTGTCAATAGTGTAATCTGTTGTTTCAATAAGTTCTGAAAGGTTATTAACTTCATCTCCTGTTGCGTCACCATAACGTAGCAAGTAACTTTGTGCGATGACATTACCGTTATCAAGGTCGTAACTACGATTACTACCGTCTCCTGTTCCAAGAGTTTCGTTAAAAACTTCTTTTCCTATTCCCGCTACTTTCACGCATTCTAAAGTTGTAGTATAACCTACTGGCGAGTAACTAGGGCTTGATTCCTCAGTGGAATAAATAATACTAATAGGTTGAGAATCAGAAATATTCACTAAGAAAGTTATCACTCCACTAGCAAACGTATACTGGCTGTTTAATTGAAGACTACTTGCACCGACTAGTACTACCATTCCAGCGCTTATAGAATTAGCATTATCAAGAGTGTAAGTACGGTTAGTCGTACCGCTTGTTCCTGTGCAGTCAGCACCAGTGATTATGTCTGTTCGTGGAATGTAAATTGTCATATTAGTTAATCTCCGTGCAGTTTATGTTGTTGCAACTGTATTGTTTTCCAAAGTTATTATTAATAATTGGTTGGCCAGGTTCAGGCTCTTCTTGTATTGGTCTATCGTCAGTAACGTTTAACCATCCGCTTTTACAATAGTCCCAGCTGTTCTGTTCAGTGTTTAAGTAACACCTTGTTGCTGTACCGCCGCTTAATCCTCCTGGACAGTTTATAATACTGCTTTCTGCTTCACAATAGTATTTTTGTTCTTCAAAAAAGCTTGGCGTTACTGCTGCTGTTGTTATTATTAATAAAGTTATTAACGTGCTTATTCCGATTGTTTTTTTATCTGTCATTTTTTATTAACTCACCATCCAGTAGCTAGAGCCTATTGTTTGATATATCCCGCAAGTTGGTGAAACACTCACTCCGTCAAAGTGCATTCCACTATCATTAACAACAACACCACCCACTAAACTACCATTATCAAGACTGTAACCGTTAGCGGAAGCGTTATTTCCATATCCTGTACCATCAAAAATAATTCCAGAATCATGTTTATCCATTGATAAACTCAATATAGTATCTGTATTATAAGGAATCCCATCATTATTATTACCACTATAATCATCAAAATCCTGATACAAAGGATAATATCCAACTAGCCCTGTAGAATCTACTTCAGTAAAAGAAGCGGAAACTGTTTGAGCAAAAACTAATATTAGCAGTCCTAAAATTAAAGTATATTTATAATTCATTTTATTTACACCATTATTGTATGAGTACCGTTGAATGTTATGTAATGACTACAAGTATCGCCATCGAGACATATTTTGTCAGAACTTGCTACAGCTATAGCTTTATCACTTGCTATATCTTGTATATTTAATCCAACGTTCGTAGTAGATTCAGAATCTATATTTAAACCAATACCATTACCATTCTGGTCAATGAATAAACCGTTACCAGTTCCACTATTCACTATTGTTTGACCGATAGTAGTTCCTGAAGTGACAACGTGAAGTTTAGCAGTGGGAGTTATTGTGTTTATGCCGACGTTAGTTGCAACATTAGGAAAAATAACATTTTTCCCACTATCACCATTTAATCTTAGTGATTGACCATGAGCGTTTAATGTATCCCAATCAAGAGTAGAATAATAAGTATTATCATATCTTACTTTAAAATGACTTGTTGTAGTATCCAATTGAAGTTTAGCAGTAGGAGAAGTTGTTCCTACACCGACACGATGATTAGTACCATCAACATATAAAGTGCCAGTATCAAAACTATAATTACCACTAGGAAAACTACCAGGGTCAACATCAGCAGCAGTAGGAGCTGTACAAGTAGTTGTGTCTCCTATTGTAGTCACGAAAGTACCAGCAGGACACGCTGTTGGATAGTTTTGATTGTATGACCAGTTTATGTTTCCAGCGAACTCGTTTCCTGTGATTAGTCCTGATGCTGTAATAGTAGAGAAGTCACTTGGAGAGTTTAGTCCATCCCAATAATCGCTATTATTAACATTAAGATTCTCTTCACCAGATTGGTCTAAATCACTAATTAATATGTCAGAAGGAGAATCAAAACCATCCCAGTAATCAGAAGAATTAACATTCAAAACACTCTCGGAAGATTGGGAAATATAAAGAGAATCAGCAAGAGACTCGTTCCAAGAAACATTATCATAAAGATTAACACTACCCTGTGTTAAATCATCACTAGATTTCAAACTGAAAAAAGTATCAAAAGAACTACTAAACCAAGAAGAATTAATAGAAAGAACAAGACCAGAAACAAACTGCGAAGTGTTAAAACTAGATAAACCACTCCAGAAAGTACTAGAATTACTAGTAACAGAAGAAACACCAGTAATATTACTACCATCACCAGAAAGATAATCAGCTTCAACCAAAGTCATGTTATAAACAGTATAAACACCATCACCAGTAAGATTAGAATATAAACTAGTATCATAAGCACTCGATAAACTAACAAGAGATAATAAAATAATTATTAAAATATAAACTAGTTTCATTTTTTCACACCATTTATTTCAAAGCTTTTAAAATAGCATTAATACGTTTAACCTCAGTATTTAAAGATTTAAAATCTATACCAAGGTCGGAAAGCATACCATATTGTTCTTCAGCATTAAGTTCTTTAAGTTTACTCTTTGTCCAAACTATCGGAGAAGGAAGATAATCATCTGTTCCGTCAAAGTGCATTCCAGTAGAATTAACACCTTCCACAGGCTCGTCATCAACAAGAACAAGATGAGGATTAGTATTAAAAGGCAAGTCTTTAACCTCTCCAGACTGTAAAGTAAACATTAAACCGTTAACCTTTAAAGTAACAGTGTCTTTATTATTATTTTTATACATCATTATTTATTAACCCCGTAAACATTATTTTAAAATAAAAACTAAAAAAGCTGTAACCAAAGCGAGAATACTACCAATGGAAACCTTCTCAACCCACTTACCAGCAAAATCACCCTTTAAACTATCAAGCTTCTTAATAATAAGCTTATGATCATCATTATGCGAATCAAAACTCTTTTTGATACCTTTAATCTCTGTCTCTATAACTGCCATCTTAACTTCTAAATTTGTTTGTTTCATCTTAAATACATCTAAAATCTAAGCAGTCTTTATCTGAGCAACGAACACAAGATTATTTTGTTGCCAATTAAGAACTATATCACCACTAACTATCGAAAGACTTTCTATTTGTGCTTTTGCATCCACGGAGTCACCCGCTGCAAAAGAAACTATTGTTGTATCGCCTGCCGCCATTATTATATTTTACCTCATTATTATATGTGTTTCTGTCAAATTAGGAAATAATCATTTAATAAATAATTATTAAGAGCATGAATTAAAAAAA
>Ga0210043_1001592_pt1 | contig 17950 bp, 19 predicted proteins | sample CryGeymet201501t_FD_183990 | JGI IMG/M metagenome (GOLD analysis project Ga0210043, IMG submission 183990) | Groundwater microbial communities from Crystal Geyser aquifers in Utah, USA - Crystal Geyser metaG 2015-01t (SPAdes) (version 2) | ecosystem: Environmental > Aquatic > Deep subsurface >... | reverse complement strand
AACCACAGGAGATCTCACCCTTACGTCCGATAAATACTACACCAACCTTACTGTCGCCACTGGACACACAGTAAACCCAGCAGGCTATCGTATCTTTTGCACGGGGACATTTACGCTACAGGGGACAGGGAAGATTGCGGGAAATGGGAATAATGGGACGAACGGGACAAATGGTAACGATACAGGAAATCCTGTATCAGGAGGAACGGGTGGTACGGCACTTGCTGACGGATACTTAAAAGGCTCGGTAGCAGGTGGGACAGGAGCAGATGGAGGAAGTGGTGGAACAATTCCGTCAACATCGGCGGCAGGTACAGCTGTGAGTAATTCCCTCGGGGCTAACGGCGTGAAAGGTGGAGCGGGTGGAGCGGGTGGAGATGAAGGTAATGGTAGTTGGCTTGGGATAGACGGAGGACCATCAGGAGCGGGTGGCGTAGCAACTGCATCGCTTGTAAAGCTGATTGCTAATTGGCACTTGGCGACGATGTTGGATATATCCGCCACTGGCTCCACTGTGAAGTTTACGGCATCCGCAGGTGATTCAGGAGGCGGAGGAGGTGGAAATGGAGTAGGTAGCGGGGGGCAAAGTTCGTTCGGTGGAGGGTCTGGTGGCGGTGGAGGGTCTGGTGGCAGGGTGGTTGTTGTTCATGCTCGCAATATCGTCATAGGTGCTTCTGCCTCCATTACAGCAAATGGAGGTAATGGAGGTAATGGAGGTAATGGTGCAAATGGTAGCGCTGCGCAATTCGCTGGCGGTGGCGGCGGAGGAGGTGGAGGAGGCGGAGGAAATGGGGGTATCGTTGTGCTAGCGTATAATACGCTCACAAATGATGGGTCTATCGCAGTAAGCGGGGGCACAGCTGGTTCGGGAGGTGCAGGAGGACTAGGTGCAGGGTCGCCTGCAGGTCAAGACGGCACAGACGGTTCCGCAGGCACAGCAGGTTCCGCTGGCGTACTTTATCAATTCCAATTAAGCCTATGAAATTCACAGCAAAAAACAGAATACGCGACAAAATGGAAGCGCAGATGAATCGTCCAATGAAAGAAAATGAGCTTGTGAACATGGAAACAGACGCTCTTGCGTTGGCGCAGTATTTAATGGAGAAAGTAGATGATCTAGAGGATAGAATAAATTTATTGGAAAAGCGGTAATGTGGTATAATTAGTATATGGAGTTCATAACACTTGACGGCAAAGCTTACAGCGTTGACCGAAATCAAAAAAGATTTAATCCCGTAGCTTCGCTTCCATCAGGCGTGCCACCAGTGGGGCAATTTACGGGTAATATTCCAACAGGAGGCGCGGATATGTTTGCTGGGTTTTCTATGGGACAACCTACTCCACAAATGGCATCGCCTCAACAACCAGCGCAAATGCAGGCGGTACAGCAACAAGCTCAGGGGTCTAATATCTTTGAACAACTCCCCGGTCTCAAATCTCAATTTTATAATGCCGGCGTACGTTTCGATGACTCTATAAATACAGGGTTAGAGAGACTGCGTGCCGAGGGCATACCAGAAAGCGGGTTTGGTTCGCTTTCTGGGGATGTCTTGCATGCCGCTGCTAATGATCCTATCAAACTTAGAAATCTTTTGAACGCCCCGACAATGACGGACGAGCAAAGGAGAACGGAGCCAACGGTCTATCAAACCACAAGACAACCCGGAGCGTTACCTGTGGGAACGTCTACCGCACCTACCCCTTCGGGACCAAGCCAGAGAGATCAGCTATTAGCGCAAGCGGCCGCTCTTGCGCAACAAATACAGGGAAGTCTAGGACAACTCGCAGGAGCCGGTCTTGGGAAAACTGATATCAGGGACTTGCCACAGAAAGAACAGGTATCAGATATCGTGGCAAGAACACAGCAAGCTGGACAACAAGGAATACAACCTTCAACACTTTTCCCTACTAGTGGGTCTGTCGGGCAACCTTCACCTCAACAATTCGCGCCTTCGCAATCTAGCCAAGCACCTAGTTTACCTAGCCAAGCACCGACACCTTCGCCATATCAATCACCGCAGACATCAGCCCTTGAGCAAGCACTCATAGAGGCTTTGAAACCGTCATCAGAAGAAACATCGCTTCAGCAACAGCAGACAGCTTTGGAAGAACAGCTACGCAATCTAAACCTTGGTCAGCAGCAAACTAACCTAAATCTAGCAGGGCAACCTATTGCCAAACCGTTTATCACAGGACAGCAGGCGGCGGTAGCACAACAGTATGGAATAGACCGACAAGCCGTGTCTTCACAACAGCAAACACTCCAGCAACAACTAGCAAATGTGCAGGCGAGGCGTCAGGCGGCGCTGGACGTGTCTAAGTTTGGTTTGGAAAGGGCAGATAGGGCGGGTGAGATAGCGAGGCAGGATTCTACCAGACAGGCAGAGATAGAAAGGCAGGATAGGATAAGGCAGGAGGATATTGCAAGGGAGATAGCGTCTCAGTCTCCAGATGTGCAAAAGCCATTCGGGGTATCGGCAGGTGCTTCGGTGTATGACCCTGCAACGGGGACGTTTAGTCAGGCGCCGAGTAAGCCAACAGCAGCAAGTGGTGGTACACAGGGTGGCGCTTCTGGGACTCCAGGAACTTCCGCTAAGGTTTTTGGTTTTGACAGGGCACGCGAATTGATAGCACAGAACTCCAATGATACAGAGGAGCAATTGAAAGCAAAATTGCTAGAAGCAAACAAGACGGAGGGACTCAATCTTAGTGTTTCGGAAACTAATGCTTTGCTGGAAAATAGACCCGTGCGCACCAATCTCGTGAACGAGAATATCGCCAAGAGTTTCACGGCCGCTTTCTTTGATAAGAAGTTGCTCTCGTCCCGTGCGACAGAATTGAAAACCGCAAAGGACAGTGCAAAGGGCGTAATTAGTCAGGCAAGAGAGGCGGGGAACAGGATAGAGATAAACGGACAGGTAGTGACATTTAGAGATAATGAGCTTGACCTTTTGGAATCACTAATCGGTTCTTTGAGCGACCCCGAAGCGGTACTTGCTGTAAAGAAATAAACATGGCCTTGTTGGTAAAAGAAAATAAAGCATCTCCACCGAAAATAAGACTTCCGGATTTTCAATCAGGTGGGAGTATTTTATCTACATTACCTGAAATACGTGCTAGACAAGAGACACTAACACAGGCACCCAAAGAGCCCTTATTGAAAAGGATACTGCCTACTCCTATAAAAGAGGGCCTATTCGGACAAGGGCAAGTAACAGCAGGACTCCCCGGTCAAGAGAAGCAAGTCTTTGACATGGGGTTTGTTGGGGCTTTTCGCCCCTTTGGTTTGGGTAAACCCAAAGAACAGAAAGTATTTGAGCGTCTTGATCTCTTAGCGCCGCTTGTTGGCTCTGGCACAATTACCCAAGACCGTGCTGACGTCATTGCAAAGCAAAGTTTAGCACCTACGGGTTTCGAAAAAACAAAACAAGAACTCCAAGGAGCACAATTCCCTAAGATAGAACTAACCAAAGTGGAGAGGCGAGCTGTACGCCCTGTGGTGATTGAAGAAACACTGGATAAGATATTTGGTGCATTAGATTTAATATCTCTCGGAACACTCAAGCCAATTGCCAGAACTGCCGCCCAAAGGATTGCCAAGAGTACCGTTGCTGACGAGATATCCAAGATACTATTAAAGGAAATACCTGACTTGGCAGGAGACACGGCGACTACATTGGGTAGAATACTTACACAAGTGGATAACGCTGATGATGTTCAGACGGTATTGAATCGTGTTGAGTTTAGTGTCAAAGGGGCAAAGGGGGCACCAGCAGAAGAAGTCGCTAGACCCTTACTTCAAGAAGCTAAGGTAGCTAAAGACACGGGAACCATTACCCCCTCCATCTCCCAAGCCAAATCCTCTGGTCAGTCTTTTGATGAGTGGGTGAAGGGGCAACCAGTAAAAGTCTATCATTCAACAAGTGCTTCAAATAAAGAAACTATATTAAGGGAAGGATTCAAGAAGGGTAGTGATTTATCAGAAGACGCTTTCAGGGGTGGCGGACACGGAGCAATGCAGGATAGTATTAGTTTTGCTGAAACCCCCAAAGACGCTTCTCGGTTTGGAATATCACAGAAGAATACTCTTATTGAGGCAGAATTAAAACCAAATTCCAAGGTAATTGACCGAATGGATATTGAGTTTGCCGAAGAGTTGAATGATGAAATACCAAAGTTATTAAAAGAAAATGTAGATGCGGTAAGGATTGGAAGCGGAGAAGGGGAAATTGTGGTTATAAATCCAAAAGCAATAGGTAAAATAACCGACACTTTTGATTTTAGGGGTGTAGAAGCAAAAGATATTGACAAACTATTTAAGCCAAAAGGTCAAACCCGCTCCCAACTAAAAGCAGAGTGGGATGGGGTTAGTACGCAAGTACCGAGCCAGCCACAGCTGTCACAAATGTTGCCAGGAGGAGCAGGTAAACAAAGTAATCTTCTATTGGCAGGTACTGTACAAGAGGCACCCAGAATTGTCAAGTCAAAGGATACGCCTATCAAGGTGTTAGAAGATTTCCCAGAAGACGTAATCTCAAGGGAGACTTCAATCGCTCAGCAAAACATGATAGACGAGAGACAATTTAAACAAGATTTTTTTGATTTTGAACAAACTTTAAAAGAAATACCTGATTTTCTTGAAAGGAAGATAATAAGTGCGGAAGATTTAGATTTTTTGAGGGAAGAATTAGATAGTTTGAAATCAATGCTAATGGGTCAAGGCGATGAAAGAGTTGAAAATATAATAAAATACGCTAGACCAGGATTTGTGGACAGTGTTTATTATCGTAATGTGGATTTACCTGAGATAACAGGTAGAGACCCTGCAAGACCTCGTAAGAACATTTCTTTGTTCCAGAGAGAAGGAGATGGGATACTTCAAGAATGGGGGTTTAGTTCGCAAGAGCAGGCTCAGGCAGAAATAGATAATTATATTAGGACAAAAAGAGAGATTAAGAGCCTAAGAGACTCTTTGAGAGAAGCTATTCCTATCGTTAAAAAGTTTGAAAAATTAAAAAGACAAGCAACAAAAGAAGAACAAAAACGTATCTCTGCTTTGATAGACGAGGTCAGGAAGACAGGCAGAAGATTGAGGAAATTAACGGGTGCTGAAATAGAAAGGACGCTCCGTCCGGAAGATAGAATACTTAAAATAAAAGAGGGGAAATTGTTGAGAGAAAGATTTAAACAACAAATTATTGGGGCAAAAGCTGGAGTTCGTAGTACGAAAAATCGTAATGCGCAAATTAGGGCTATTAGAGATGATTTTAATTTAAGCGATGCTGACCTGAAACGAGTTGCAGGAGGTCGTGATGTCCGCTTGATGACACAAAAAGATTATGAGTCATTCCTGGATAGAATAGGTAAACTCGCTGAACTTGAAGCTGAAAGACTTGAGGCGAAAACAATTCTTAAGGGGACTCTATTGGAAAAAGAATTTAAAAATGTAGGAAATCTACAGAAAGCATTAGAGTTTCCGCCTATTGAAAAGATGACTACAGAACAGTTGCGGGAGTTTGACAAGATATTACAACCATTTCAGAAAGGTGATGTGTTTCTTTCCAAAAGGAAACTAGAACTTATTGACCGCACTGATTTGAAAGGTGTCCGAACGAGGCGAGAAGCGGAGGCTAGGTTGGCTCAAAAACTTGGTGTTCCAGTTGCAGACCTGCAGAAAATAAGGGTGAATGAATTTGACCGTTTTCGTTGGGATACCCCTCTTGCAGAAAAGAACGCCTTTTACAAGTTTCTTGTGGAGGGGACTAATGCTTCTTTCTTGGAGGGTGATGCACGCTTTCTTGAAATGGAACGCTGGGTGAACGAGCATATGGGTAAGGCGAGGAAAGGACAGGGGTTATTGGGACGAATTGCCCCTATTGACAAAAAGATATTTGATTATCTTGAAAGCACCGACAAGGACACTTTAGCCAAGGATATGACTCCAGCACAGTTGGAGGTTGCTGAATACATGAGGGACAGGTTTTCAGAAGCTCTGGCTTATGAGTACGAAATGAAGGTCTTGAAGTCTTCTCGTTATGAAGACAACTACATTACCCACATTAGGCGTGGCTTCTTTGAGGCGTTACGAGAGGGGGAAGTGAAGAATGCTTTCAAAGAATTGTTTGATCAGTATAAACAAGATGAAGCAGTATTGAATATCCTTGATCAGAAGACTGACGAGATTCTTCCACTGGAGAAGTTTTTCAAGTTTGCCTTGCAAAGAACAGGGGGTATCGTGCCAACCAAAAATGTTGCTAGTGCTTTCCTTGCCTACATGCGAGTCTTCGAGCGCAAGCGTGCATTAGATAAAATTATTCCCGAGATAATGGCGTATGTGGATGTTCTGACACCGCAGGAGCTTACACCAAAGGGGCTTTTCAAAGACGACCGCTTGAACTCCTTTACAAAAGAGTGGCTCAATACAAAGAAAGGAAGACGTACAAAATTGTTTGTTCAACCCGGCGGCAAGGCTGACTTCGTGCTACGGTCTGTGAAGGCGCTGACGAATGTCTTGGACTTGGCAGTAAACATACCGCTACAGATAGGTTCACAAGGTGGTGTACAAGCTGGTCTATACACCACCATAGGAGCTAAACGGTACTCTGTGGGGGTTTTACGTTTGGGAACAAAAAGGGGTCGTGATCTTGTAAAACAATTTGAAAACTTCACGGGACGTTCACCGTGGAAGCAGTTATTGGACGCAAGTGATGGGCTGCCAGAGAAAGTGTACAGTACGATGTTTATTCTGTTTAGGGATGCAATAGTAAGAGCAAATAAGATTCACCTGCTTGGTTCATTGACTCCACAGGAATGGACAAGTGGGGTAGTAAACCCACAAAGACTTGCAGAATTACAAACAGAAGCAGGACGATGGTTACCCATAGAAGGTGGCAAGTCAATCCTCGGTGCGACCACAGAGGGTTCTCTGGCTACACAATACAAAACTTGGGCGATACCGCCGCTCCGGACAACCGTCAAGAACCTTGCCGACCTCATACGAATGACGAAGAATAAACAAAACCCCTTCAAGTCAAGGGAGTTCTGGGAGCTTTTTCGGGTGGCGCAAATAACCGCCGTGGTATCTCTTGTCGCCTACGCGGTGGGTAATGACGCTGATAAAAAAGAGCGAGATAGGACATTCACCGATAAGCTCATCAATAAGGCACTTCGTGATTCAATGTCCATGATAAGCGCTATTGATCCTAAGACCTATACATCTGTACCAAGAACCTTGACATTTATGACCGATTTGATGCTTGGGTTGAGCGACCTGATCCGCCTTGAGGAGTACAAAGCGAGCGGCGCAGATTTCAAAAAAGGAGACTTGAGAGGTGTAGTAAAACTAAAAAGAACACTCACTCCAGCGATCATTAAGGGGTCTTTCAAAGGTGGTAGTCAATCTACTCCCTCTGGAATCCCCAAAATAAATATATGATAGATATAATTATAGGATGGATATTAGTAATTGTGTTCCTCTCTTTTTTAGAGGAGAGCGTGGTATAATTAGATACAATGCCCCACCTAATCCACCAATCCCCCGAAGAACGCCTCTCAAACAGCTCTGAAAAGACTGCAGGGTTGATGGCGCACCATGTAGAGGTGCTCAAAGAGAATATGGCTGTTCTCCGCGAGGTGGAGAAAGGGGTCAAGGATAGAGACCACGCCCTACTCATCGCCAAGCAACTGGAAAAAAGCAACGAGCTTCTGAAAGCCATCAAAGACCCAAAGCCAGAGGATGTGGTACGAAAGCTGGAGGAAGTCAAAAGTGCTACGCTTATTGCAAACAAACTACTCAAAGAAATCAAGGCAGGAGTAGCCAGACAAATGCCCGATGTAATCTTCCCCAAAGACATCGGCTTTAGTCTTGAAGGGGTCGAGACGGTTACTTTGAAAGGTGCGAAAGGGGATAGAGGCGATGACGGCAAAGACAGCACGGTTCCTGGGCCCAAAGGCGATGACGGAAAAGACAGCACGGTTCCTGGGCCAAAGGGAGACCGAGGCGATGACGGCAAAGACAGCACGGTTCCTGGGCCAAAGGGGGAACCCGGAATCAACGGCTCCCCAGACACGCCTGACGAGGTTGTGGACAAGGTAAACAAAGCTGACAAGAAGATTGAACCGAAGCAGGTGAAGAACCTGTTGCAAATGCTCCAAGAGGCGGGCAGTAGCGGTGGAGGAGGCGGTGGACAGCAGTTTCGTGTCCTCGCTAGTGGTACGGAAGTATCGGCACACGTTACCGAACTAAACTTTGACTCGTCTGTAAACCTCACCTATGACGGCAGTGGGAGGATAACCATTACCTCTGCCTCCCCTCTTACATACGACATCTCTGACCAGTTTGACGGGGTGACAGACACATTCACGATCCCCACATACTCGGCTGTAAGGCTATTTATAATCACGGGCTGGCCACCAAATGGAGTGTTGCGCCCGACTACCGACTTCACCACACCCTCGACAACAACTGTCCAACTAACATCAGAAGTGTCTGCTCCAGAGGCAGGTACATCTGGTATAATTCTTTACATACCATAATATGAAAAAACTTCTCACAGTCTTTGCTATCGCTTTATTCCTCGGTGTTGGTGTTGCTTATGCCGCCCCGTCTACGACATTCTTCCGTGATATTGCTCCAGAGGCAGATAGCACCTATGACTTGAGTACTCCTTCTCGCAGATGGTTCCAAGCTTTCTTCGACTTTGCCTCCACCACCAACCTCACTATAGACGGCATTACTGGCTCTACGCAGTGTTTGCAAGTGGACACCAACGGGAATGTAACGGGAGCAGGGGCGGAATGTGGATCTGGCAGTTCTGACTTCCCATTCACTCCCACCACCAACTTCGGACAAACAGCAAACGCCACTACAACCGCTATCTGGTTTCAGGGTACGCCTTTCTCTCTCTTTGCCTCCTCCACGGCTGTCTTTGATAATGCCTCCAGCACACAGCTCACAACGACAGACGCTTGGATAACAAAACTCCGTAACCTAACATCTGACGGCTTCGTAAAGACTTCAGGAGGGGACGGAACGCTTTCCATAGATACCAGCACTTACCTCACAGGCAACGAAACGATAACACTATCGGGCGATGTTTCGGGTAGCGGAGCAACTTCTATCACCACCACCATAGGGGCGGATAAGATACTGGAGTCAATGCTCAAAGCGGTGAATACCCCTGTGGATGAAGACATTCTCACCTATGAGAGTACCACGGGGGATTTTGAGTGGCACACACCAAGCGAGCTATCCCTCGGCACAGTCACCAACATCGCTACTACCTACCCTATCCTCGGTGGCCCAATCACAACCACGGGTACACTCTCTCTTGACTTTGGCACAACAACGGCAAACACTTGGGGAGCGCATAACATCTTTGACTCTTTCTTTGCCACAAACGCCTCTAGCACGAACGCCACGACCACCTCGCTCTACATAACAGGGCTAACGGCTGGCTCTGTGCCATTCATAGGGACTGCTGGGGCTGTATTGGAGGACAACACAAAGCTGTTCTGGGACAACACAGAGAAACGACTGGCTATCGGACACAACAGCCCTACAGTCGCTCTTGATGTGGCAGGGACAATCTTTGCTGATAACTACACTTGGTTCAATGGGAACAGTCTTACCAACGGAGTCATCTACACAGACTCTGCTGGAGTATTCACTCAAAACGCTAACCTTACTTTTGACGGCACTACGCTCACCGGTAACGCCCTAGACTTCACCTCGGCTGTGATAGACCTCTTGGAAGTGTCTGTGCAAGCCACGACCACAGGCAACGTATCTATCCAAGGCACACTCACTGTAGGCAACGGCACAGCGTCCTCCACTGTGGACTCTACGGGCTTCTCCTCGGACGTGTACACACAGGGCTCTGTCATTTTCGCAGACACAGGTGGACTACTCTCTACAGACACAAACTTCACTTGGAATGGCACCACTTTCACCGCAGGAGGTAATGCTGTCGTGGGTGCGGGATATGTCGGAGCAGGTGGTCTGACAAACGGGCTACTCGTCGAAGGGGCTGTTGCCTTTGGTACGACAACGCCTGGCAATGGAAAGCTCACACTCTTTGGCTCTGGTGGTACACCGATTGTCGTAGGTACTAGTGCTGGTGCGGACAACAACGCCCTTCTGTTATCTGGTGGTGGGGAGGCACTACGCACAAGAGGAGCCGTGGTTGCTCTATTCGGCAAAGAGCACTCTGTAAATCCTGGCATACTGGCTCTGACTGCTGGAGATGAAAGTAGTATTGTGTTCAACGCACAGTCGGCAGGTGGTACTCCCGCGATACCCACAGAGAGGATGAGGATTACATCTGCCGGACTTGTGGGTATTGGGACGAGTACGCCAGCAACCGCACTTGAAGTAAACGGCAACATCACACTAACTTCTGCTGGGGGTAAAACACTTACAACTCCGGGGAATGAGCTTGTCCTCACACAAACCGGCGATACATTCGGTGCTACAAGTCTGACAATGAGAAACAGAGTAGGCAGTAATGGTGCATTATTTACAAACTCTGGTCTTGACCTCGTAGACTTTGGATTCAAAGGAAACAGCGGGTACCAAAGCAACATACGATACGAGCATCGTTCTATGGACATCTTAGGAGGGTCTGACACATCTGTCGGCGAGTTTCAATTTGTAGATAATTCCACAGATACAAATAACGACACATTCTTTTTCACAGCCAATAAAAATGCAACAGTCTTGCACGCTGGGAACTTTGGGGTTGGTGATGCGACTCCTGCAGCACTCCTCACAGTAGGTAGTGGCGACCTGTTTCAGGTGGATTCATCTGGACGTCTCCAACTACCAGCAGGCGCTTCTGGAGCGGGCAACCTTGCACTTTCTACTACTGGAGACACGAACACGGGATTATATTTCAGCGGAGCCGATGAAATAAAATGGCAGACTGGAGGAGCAGACAGACTGACACTAAATGCCAGTGGATTCCTAGGTATCGCCTCTACTACCCCCAACAGAACACTCTCTGTCGGCTCTGGCAACGCCTCTAGCTCTATCTCTGTGGCTTCCTATGCCTTTGGCAAGTCTGGGAACGTAGCGACAACAACCGCTATGACAATCGGACCCGATGTAGCGAACACAATTGTCTACCCTATCGGGACATCAGCTACTACCCTTACACTCTGTAACTTCCAGCCCGGGGATAAACTAGCAGTCAAGGTACGCAACCCTAACGCCACCGCAGGAGCGCTCACTTGGGCTACTTGCTCTGGACATACGCTGTACTGGCCTGGAGATGTAACGCCTGGACAAACGACCTCGGCAAACAGGTGGGACTGGTGGTACTTCACCGCAACTGAAAATGTCGGAAGTACAACGCCCTCGCAAATTATCATTGACGGCTCTATGAAATCCTACTAATGAAAAAGTTATCTTATATTGTAATAGCACTCCTCGTCCTCGGCTCTCTCGGCTATGGAGGGTATAAGGCGTATGCGGAGATATATGGGACTCCGCTAGTGGCGTGGTGGAATATGGATAGTAATAGAGTATCAGGGGGAGTGCTATCTGATGTTTCGGGAAATGGCAACGATGCCACATACAGCACAAACACTGTTTCTGTAGGAGTGCTAGCACAGGCCGCCACTATCGCAGGGACGACAGGTAATGTTTTTGACTTTGGTGAGCCAGCACAGCTGGTAACAGACTTGGACGAGATGACTGTATCGGCTTGGGTGAGAATGACGCAGGCAGAGCAAGAAAATATGCTCATTTCTTGGTCTAGGGGTAACCCCCACGGATCGGGGCAACAGGAGGTCTGGATTGATGTTGATACGAGAACGGGACAAAAATTGATACGATACACAGTTAACTTCGATGGTGCGTCCTGCATAGGCGTAAGTGGGGCAGGTTCATTCCCGAATAATACAAGGTGGCATCACGTTGCGATTGTGAAAAGTGCCACAGCTACGGAGCCAGGCGGATTTCCAGCTTTTTACATAGATGGGGTTAGAAAAGGATTTGGGGATGGCTGCTCTAATAACAGATGGTATGCACCGGGGAACGCCGCGCTCTCATCTTTGGACGAAAACAAGATTGGAGCATTGAACAGAGGAGCTGGTAACCTTGCAATTTTTCAAAGCGACATAGATGATTTGCGGATTTACAACAGACAACTCTCCGCCGCCGAAATAGCCCAACTATATAATCAAGGATTATCAGAACAATTTAGTGATTTTTAGTATGAAATACCTCCTAATCCTAACCCTCCTCCTCGCCCCCTCATTCGCTTCGGCTATGAGTTATGAGGATGCTTACCGATTGCTTTACATTATTCAACTGGAGAAACGCCAGTGTGTCTTTCAAGACTTCCGGGGGGATATGCGAAAGCTCGCTAATGATTGTCTGACTCGCTCCCTCACAAGACGACAGACTAAGAGTGTGTATATCCCACCTGCTAGCTTCTCTCTGTGGAATGACGGCAGAGTGTTCGGGGGTGTGCTTTTGAGCGCAGGGAAGTATGAGAGTGAGAGGACACGACTTTATGATAAAATAAATGTACGGGTAAGATAAACTTATGGACGAGAAACACTACGAACTCCTGGTAGACATCAGAGAACGCCTAGTGAGGGTTGAGACTGTTGGGGCACAAACGCTCGTCCAAGCTAAGCGCACAAATGGCCGCGTAGACGACCACGACACCCGCTTGCGTGCGCTAGAGAGCACAGATGATAAGCAAGTAGGCGCAACTAAGGCACTAGGGGGAGTGTGGAAGTTTCTAGCCGGTATAGGGGCAGTGGCTGGAGGATTATCAATACTAAGCCAGATGGTGAAATGAAAATATACTCTCCATTCAAGTCAAGGTACAACCCCAGTCAGGATTTCGGTGAGTCAAGGGCTTGTGTAGACTTGCGCACAGGGCGCATCATTGGCAAGCGTACACTCGTATGTCCAGCAGGTACAGTAGACTTCTACAAAAGCGTGGGGCTTTTATCACACAACGGCCAGGATATTCCAATCTACCACGGTGAACCTATCTACTTCCCCGTGTCCGCAGAAACTACTTGGACGGCTTACACGGAAGTGGACGGAGCAGGCGGACTAGGTGTGGACGTGTTCTCAGACACCCCAGTACTACTCAAAGACGGGCGCAGGGAGTATGTGAAGTTTCGCTTTTGGCACCTCAAATCATTCAACGTCTATGACGGGCAGAAAGTGTCCATGGGGACGATGATAGCAAGGGGCGACTCCACAGGAGCTTCGTCTGCAGATCATCTCCACTGGTCCGTGAAGATATGCGACAAAGACAGAAACACTCTGAACAAAGACAACGGCTGGGCAGGTGCGATACCTTTTGAGGGTGTAGGCAAAATGAAAACAGATACGTTTGTCCTAGATGAGCTACAAGTCTATATCGGACAAATTGCACGGTTAAAGGACATGCTCGCACAACTTTTGAATAAAATGATTCTTAATCTCCAAGCACAAGTCAATGCTCTCACTTAAAAGCTATGCTTTCACTTAAACTTTTTGTAGCCGATAACACTAACTGGCTATCCATGCCTGATAAAATGCAAGCGATAAAAGAATGGTTTGCGCCTGTTGTGGATTTGGAAATAGAGCTGTTTGACACGTTCTTTGACGATGTGCCGTTTGAGGAGTACGCGCCATTTCAGTACGGAGTAGAGCGCAAGTGGTATGAGGAACGTGTAGTACCTATTGCAAAGGCGGAGAGGGCGGACATCTGCCTATTCGCACTGGATAAAGAGGACTGGAAAGGCAAAGGTGCGGACGGGTGGAGATCGTCCACCACAACTCCTGTCATGCTCCAAGCAGGGTGTGGAGAGAACGATCATATATACCTACCCTACAATGGCGGAGACTATGGCGAGATGTTTTTCATGATCGCAAGGCATGAGATATTGCACGCGCTCTTTCTCTACACGGGACAGGTGGATATCACGCACATTTATCCACATGATTTGGACCATGTGCGAGACAGTCTGCGCTTTGAAAGGTACAGTCTGATGAGAAAAGTGCGAGATTTAATGCGAAAGCTATTGACACTTCTGTCAAGACAAAATAAACTATAAGTATTACTAGCTAGTATAAAACTTCTATGACAGAAGAAACAACTACGCCAGACGTGGCGGAAGAGACTACAGAAGAGACTACGGAGGAAGCTACCGCGGAGACATCCGAGGAAGCAGAGGAGTCTTCCGAAAGCGAGTCTGCAGACGGAGAGTAAAGCAGTCGGAGCATATTTTTATACCGACATTCATACTCTCGCTTTGACAAGCCTGTTCGTCAAGTACGGCAGGCTTTTGTTTTTGGTATGTTATAATATTGCCATGAGAACAATCCTCGCAATAATCTTTTTCATAGTTTGTGCCCTTATTGTATTTTTGATAGCAAAAAACAGCGAACCTTTCAGGCAGACTGTACTACCTACCGCGCCACTTGATAATTTAGAAACACCTAAAGAGTCTTGGACGACATTGGAGGGAAAGGGATAAACAAAAACCGCCTCGCAAAGTGAGGGGTGGGTTTTTGTTGTGTCGCAGTACAACACATTGCGGATTTGTCCTATGAGGACACGACTAACCCCCTTTCGGGGGAGTTTGTAGGAGCTTCCAGCACGTCCAGTGAGATTCCAGACCATTGTCAAATGCCCATGCTGTAAGCCAGACTTGGTCGTATAAGTCGTAGTAGTTTAGAGGCGTTGTGGTGGCACGTTTATTAAACCACTCAAACGTGCCTCTATGATATTGAAATGTCCCGTAGGCTAGAGAATTGTCCCCATAGACCCCCTCGTGGCGGAGTCCACTCTCACAATAGGCTACACGTTCCATGATTGGGGCGTGTTTGCCCCCTAGACGAGCGATAAGCTCTTTAGGGGAGCTTGTAGCTAGTTCGGCTTTTGGAGGTGTTTTTAGAGCCTCCTGTGCCTTTATATGATCCGCCGCTTTTTGTACATCCGCTAAAGCCCAAAGAAGCGACGTGATTACTATGTCAGGTATCATGTATGAGCAGGACTCACCCGCTCTAATGCCGTATCGGTAGTACCCTTCACCCCCGACAAAAAAATCAGGGGAAAGTTTGAAGACTCCTCCTTTCGGAGAGGGTGAAAGGTGCTACTTGGCGATAGCTTTTCCGCCTGAATAAAGTCCCGCTGCGCTCAAACCGAAGAGAATACCCTGCAATCCTGCCTCTGGTGTAAGTCCTATGAGGAGCAATGCTCCTGCTACACCGAGAGCAAGAGAGAGAAAGGGAGCCCAGCGTGAGCTTAAACCCTGTCTCTTGGCAATCTCCACCAGTCCGATGACTACGGGGACTATGAGTGTGTCTTGTAATTCCATAAGAGTATTATATCAAAGTCCTTATATTTTTTCCACAACCTTGCAACTATCGCAAATCCGATAACCCGGGACAAACACACGCCAAGTGTGTAGGTGCTTGGGCTTCTTGAGCAACGTGCCAAATAAATCCTCAACTTCACTCATCTTCCCTACTCCTCTTGCAATCAAAACCCACAAGAGCGGGCATGATGTCGTCTATGTGGACTGAGCCTATTTCCTGGCCGTCCACTTCTATGTCTATGAAGCCCTGGACATCGTAGTCTTCATCAGAAAGAGTCATCTCTATGGTTTCTTTGTCGTGGTTATCGGGGGCGGTTATTTTGATTGTGGTTTTCATTTCTTTTTCTCGTTTACCTCCTCCCCGCACTTTAGACACTTGAAGCCGGGGAGATTGCTCCAGTATCCTTTTTTGCCGTTGTGTTTGCAGGGGTTCTCTTTGCAGGTCTTGCCTGCCGTGCACTCGTGGTTATCGGGGTTGTGTGCAGGTTCGCCACAGCCATCGGCGTAGTAGTGAGTGGTACCCTCTGGTGTGTCTGTGAACATAATTTCGCCTTTTACCGTTTATGTATTCATACTACTCTTAATAGCCCGACAAGTGAAGCACACCTGCGTCAGGGCATCGTGGTAGGTGGAGTACGACACCTGTTGCTTGTGTTTGCCCTCGCACTCCTGTATCTGGTTGCGAACGTCTTCCATTGTGGGTAGGTGGTAGTAGGTGAAGGTGGTGGGGGGTTCTTTGGGAGGGTCAAAAATAGAGCCAACACAGAGACTGCTTGTGTCAATTTTATTCACTTTTAGATTCTCTAAATTGGTTTTCATATGGTACTCGGGTTACACACACGACAAGTATAATTCTCTGGCGGTACACTTCCCATTTGCTTTAGGGCTTGGATGTGTTCACAGGGTTTTTCTACACAGGTCTTGCCTGCTTGGCATTCGTGGTTATCGGGGTCTTTCATACCCCCTTCTCATTATCGTGTAATGTCTGGGCGGATTTCATGTTGGCGAGGGTGTCGGCGAGGGCTTGGTTGTAGCCTACATCCATATTGGTTTCTTCCCTGATTTGTTGTGCCCTCGGGTTATTCGCATAAAACATCTCCATGACACCTTTCTTTTTTGTTATTTCTTTCGGCACACACCTCTCCGCCTCCCGCCATATATCCTCTCTCTGTTGGTGGAGAGCTTGGCGGAAGAATGTGTCTACTTCCTCGGGGTTTTTGAAACGCCCACGTTCTTGAAGTGTTTTCATTATCTCCTCTATCTTATCGTTTTTCATAGTTGGTGGGGGGTTAGTCTGATTCTTCATCATCTTTTTCGTTTAATACTGTTTTTGCCAAGCTACAAATCGTAGAGATTCTATTTGTAAACGATGGGTGGGTACTTTGGTTTCCTACCGATGCTACTACCCATTCACGAGCAACACTCTCTGCTTCACTTATAAATGTTTTTAGTTGTTTTTCTTCTTTATTCATATATTCTCTTTTAACATTCTTGACTACATTCCCCGTGGGGGGCTAATAAGCTACTCTACAATCTCAATCCTCAACGCATTCAGCAACTCATCTTTCTGGGTGATTTTTATCTTTGCCTCGGAAAGGTCTGCCCCGTAAAGGTTTGCCATGCAAAGGTTTGCCTCGGAAAGGTCTGCCTCGGAAAGGTTCGCCTCGGAAAGGTTTGCCCCGTAAAGGTTTGCCTTGGAAAGGTTTGCCTCGGAAAGGTTCGCCTCGGAAAGGTTTGCCATGCAAAGGTTTGCCATGGAAAGGTTTGCCTCGGAAAGGTTCGCCTCGGAAAGGTTCGCCTCGGAAAGGTTTGCCTCGGAAAGGTTTGCCTTGTTCTGCTGGGCTAATTCTCGCACCGTCTCTGTGTCGCTCTCAAACATCACTTCTTGTGTAAAACGATTTTTAATTTGATATTTCATAATAATTGTTTATCTAGTTTCTAATGTTCCCCGTGGGGGGGCTACTTGATAATCGCTGTGTATTCCTTACCGTCCAAAGTTACCTTTACTTCTTTACCAGACAGTGAAGTGTCGTTGATTTTGACGCCAGTGATTTCTTCAAAGATAGCACCGTCGAAGTTTGGAAGATTCTGAAACCATTGCTTGTCTTCATCACTGGCTCTGCTCCAATACTCTGCCCACGCTTCTTTATATGTGAGAGTCTTTAGCGTTCCTCCTCTTTGATTTGCCTCGGTTGTTTGCTCGTCTTTTGGTAAGTGGTTTAGCTCTACCCACGCACAGATTTTAAGGTCGGGATAAATAATTCTTCCTTTCACGAAATCAGAATAAGTAATATCACTATCTTTATTAAAGAAACGCATTTTAGGTTCGTTGGTATTGAACCAGCCCGAGTTGCGGTCGCCCGAGTTGTAGTTGCCCGAGTTGCGGTCGCCCGAGTTGCGGTCGCCCGAGTTGTAGTTGCCCGAGTTGCGGTAGCCCGAGTTGCGGTCGCCCGAGTTGCGGTCGCCCGAGTTGTAGTTGCCCGAGTTGCGGTCGCCCGAGTTGTAGTTGCCCGAGTTGCGGTCGCCCGAGTTGTAGTTGCCCGAGTTGCGGCTGCCCGAGTTGCGGCTGCCCGAGTTGCGGCTGCCCGAGTTGCGGCTGCCCGAGTTGTAGTCGCCC
>Ga0210043_1001589_pt1 | contig 17982 bp, 29 predicted proteins | sample CryGeymet201501t_FD_183990 | JGI IMG/M metagenome (GOLD analysis project Ga0210043, IMG submission 183990) | Groundwater microbial communities from Crystal Geyser aquifers in Utah, USA - Crystal Geyser metaG 2015-01t (SPAdes) (version 2) | ecosystem: Environmental > Aquatic > Deep subsurface >... | reverse complement strand
CCATGTACATCGTCACCCGCATCCCACAGATCGACGGCGACATCCGATTCGTCGGAGCCTCGACGCGGCAAGCCCAGAAGTCCGCGCAGAGAACCATCGCGGGGGACGCCGCCATGGTCGACTACATCAAGGGCCTCGTGGCCCGCGACTGCAAGCCGGGCAAGCGCCCGGCCGGCTGGGTGGACTGACCCTCTCGGGCCCCCTGCGGCCCATGGCCCCCAGCCCGGTAGATTCTACCGGACGGGACAACCAACAACGAGACCGGCCCGCACGGTGGGCCCTGGAGTGAACATGCAACGCATCACCGTCGACACCCTTCGAGCTCTCGAAGCTTGTGAGGCACAGATCCGCCTCTTCGCGGCCGTCTACCCCGATGGGGTCGACGTGACCCCCGAGAGCTTCACGACGGCGCACCGCGCCGGCCTCAACGTCGGGTGGGTTCTAGTGACCATCCCCGATCTGTTCCGGGGGGCTGCGTTCCGCACCGCAGCCATCGCGGAGAGGCGAGGGTACGAGTACGCCCGATGGGTCGACAAGGGCCCCCGTGATGATACCCGCGCCGCCGCCATCGCGGAGAGGCGAGGGTACCTCTACGCCCTCTACGTCGACCGGGGGCCCCGCGACGACACCCGAACCGCCGCCATCGCGGTGGGGTGGGGGTACGAGTACGCCCTCGACGTCGACCGGGGGCCCCGCGACGACACCCGAACCGCCGCCATCGCGGTGGGGTGGGGGTACGAGTACGCCCGATGGGTCGACAAGGGCCCCCGTGATGATACCCGCGCCGCAGCCGTCAAGGAGGGGCGGGGGGACCTCTACGCCCTCTACGTCGACCGCTAGCCCGGCGCCTGTTGTCGACTGAGGCTACAGGGCTGCCTCAAGCCCTGGCACTGCCCGGCACTGCCGCCGGTCAGCCCGCCCCCTGCACGGATGGGGGATGCTCCCGGGAATGGAGCCCCGAGGTTCATCATGCGCTCCCTGATCTTCTTGGCCTTCCTAGCCTGCGCCCCCATCGAGACCGAGACCGAGACCGACACGGCGTTCGTCGAGCCCGAGCCCGCCGGGCCCTGCGACGTGGGCTTCATCGGCACCGCGCTGGCTGACTGCGAGGCCGGCTGTGCTGCGGCCGAGGCCATCCCAGGCCCCACCAACCTGGGGCGGCTCGCCTGCATCTCGGGCGACGCGTGCCCCACGGCTGAAACCATGCGACTGCCCGACCAGGGCCAGGGGCCGGACTACCAAGTGGGCTACGACGGCTGCTTCTTCCGGGGCGTGCGGCTGGCCTACGAGGCCGAGGGCTGCGAGACCTGATCGAGATCGATCTTGCTTCCCTGGTGTTGTTGCCATACAGGCACCAACTCGTTAAGGCCAGGTCCTGCAACCCTCCCATCGAGAGCCTACCATGGCAACCCGCATCGGCGACGGCAGCGTCACCATCACCGCGTGTCCCTCGGGCAGCAGCCCTCGGCTGGTCTTGGTGACGGCCGACGGCGACGAGCCCGTGGCCACCACGCTGGCAGCCTTCCTGGACGACAACGCTGAGAGCGACCTCGACCCCGACCTGGTCGACATGCTGTGGCGCGGTCAGCCGGTCGTGTTTGGTGGGGGCGCAGGCCCCGAAGTCCGCGTCGTGCCCTTCCAGCGTGTGGCCGCTGCGTTCCTTCACGCCCATCTAGGCGCACCCCGAGGTCCCGGGTGAAGAAGGCTGACATCGTCATCGGCGAATCCTACGTCTACCGGAAGTACGGCAAGGCTGGCCAGGGGGAGCAGTTCCGCGCGGACGAGCTTACTCAGTCGTACGGCTACGGCTACAGCGGGCGCAAGTTCTGGCACGTCACGGGCGTTATCATCAAGCCTGGCGGCGAAAAGCTGGACCCAGTCAGCGTGCCGCTGCGCAACTTGCACGGGCTCTGGCACGTCTACGCGGCCGAGCACGCGGACAAGCTGGCGAAGTCCGCGCAGATGGCCGAGCAGGCCAAGCGGGCGAAAGCCGCGTGGGACGCCAACCCGAGCCTCAAGGAGGCGCTGGCCTACCTGTCCCCCGACGGGGGCGTCAGCATGTGGTCCCTCGACAACCTGGTATCAGGCGGGTCCGTGCGCTTCTACCTGACCCGTGCTGTGGTCGACAAGCTGGCCACCGACCTCGCGGAGCTTCACGCCTTGCGTGCGGGCATGACCCGGTCATGACCACGCTACCCGATTGACCCCCCACGCTCGAGCGTCCCCCGCGCCGGGCTGCCACACCCCTGGGGGCGGTGCTTGCATGGGGCCAGCACCGCCCTCGGGGGTCCTTCCGCCCTTTCACCGACAACAACGAGGACACCACCATGGAACTGACCGTCGACACGACCCCTCGCGCGCAGGCCATCAACCTGCTCGAACTCGCACCCGCGCCGCTTACCGTCATGACGGCGGCACAGCAGCGCCGCTGGCAGAAGACCGGCAAGTTGGTCTGCCCCGATGGCACCGAGCCCGGGCAGATCGAGGTCATCCACCTGCACGACTATAGCCTGCGGGCCTTGGTCGTGGACATGGACGCCAACACCCTGCCGCGTGGCGACAGGGACGACCAGATCCCGGCCCAGACCCTGCCCGTCTACGCCGAGCGCCACCTGGGCGGCGAGGACTTCCTGTTCGTCGTCCTGTACTGGGGCGACGAGGACGACATGCAGATGCAGGCCATGCTTCCCCCCGATGGCCTGGGCCTCGTCCTGGCCGATGAGATCGAAGACCTGGACATCCAGGACGACGACGAGGATGGGGAAGAGTGAGCCAAGATTCACCTAGCTACCAAGACGCTACCATCGTCTTGATCGACCGCACGGACGGCACGGGCGTCCTGGACCAGTTCGTCCCGATCCGGGTCCACACGTGCCACCATGGCGTGACCACGCTGGAGGTGACCGATGGGCTGCTTAAGGTGCTAGCCCAGAGGCTCGGCGACTTGGACGTCAAGTTCAACGCAGCCCAGCCCGGGAGCGTCCCCCCGGTGATCGCGCTGGTCTTTGGTGACCGTGCGTGCTTAGAGGCCTGCACACACGGCAAGCCTGTGGGGGAAGCGTGAAGCTCGCGGAGCAGGATGCGGCCCGAGAACACCTGGAAGGGAGAGGCTGCATGCCCTACCTCAACTACGGGTGGCTCTTCGTGCCTCAGTGGAGCAAGACCGGCTGGATCGAGATGGCGTCTATCCCGGCGTCGTTGGTCACGCTGATGCGTCGCAGCGGGCCCAAGCTCCTGCTCCACTGCGGGGGCATGCAGACCATCACCACGGGCCTGTTCGTCGCCGGGGAGACCCAAGCCAACGGCTACACGCCCGCGCTGCCCGTCTCCGTGGTCATCGCGCGCTACCTGCAAGAGGTCCACTTGCCGCCTCTGCTCTCCCAGGGGACCGTAGGCCCCGCCCATCAAGAGACGTTCAACTTGACCATCGAGGACGCCGCAGAGCGCCTTGGGGTGACCCCCAGGGCCGTGCAGCTTGCCGTCCAGGCGGGCCGCCTGCGGGGCCAGAAGGTCGCCAACAAGTGGTGGCTCTCCGAGACTTCGGTGGCCAACTACAAGCCATCGGGACGCTGACATGAACGCCACCCCCCTGCTCAAGTACCCCGGCGGCAAGCGCAAGAAGGCCGCAGCCATCGCGGCATCCTTCGACGACAAGACGCCGTTCTGCGACCTGTTCGTGGGCTCAGGCGCGGTGTCCCTGGCGGCCCGGGCCCGCAACCCCGAGCGCTGGCACGTCGGAGGCGAGGCCAGCAGCTTCACCCACGCATGGTGGGAAGGTTGGCTCATGGGCAAGGACCCGTGCCGGCCCCCGACGTTGGAGCGCGACGACGCAGTCTACTACGCCCTCCGCGAGCGCTTTAACGAAGGCGCCGCACTGACCCTGGGCGAGTTGTACTACCTCAACAAGGTGGGGTTCAACGGGCTCGTACGCTTCAACGGGATGGGCGGCTACAACGTGTCCGTGGGCAAGGCCGCGTCGCCGACCATCCCCGCACCCGACCTCGAGCAAGTCAGGGCCCACAAGAGCCTGGGGGCTGCGCTGCTCTTGGCGAACACTTGGGAAGGCGCACTGCGCAACGCAGGCCCCACGGCGTCCATCTACGCCGACGCGCCGTTCTTGGGCGGCTTCGCGGCCTACACAGCCCAGGGCTGGAGCGCGATGGACTTGGACGCCCTGTGCGCAGCCATGGCCCGCCGGGACAACCCCGCGCTGCTCTCCGAGCACACCGGGGGCGAGGCCCAGGTCATCATCGAGCGGCACGGCGGCGATCTCGTCCACACCTGGCCCCGGTCGGGATCCATCTCAGCCAAGGCCGACGAACGCCAACCCGTCAGCGAGGGCATCTGGGCCTTCAACGGGGCCACTTGGCGCGGAGCATGACCTACAACCCTCGCGAGATCGACCCCGAGGTCCGGGAGTTCTGCTGCGAGTGCGCCAAGTGCCCCTCGGGCTACACCACGTTCAACTTCCACGCACCGCCCGACCTGACCAACGAAGTCGCCTTCGACACAGCAGGCTTCACCTGCCCACGGGGGCACGTCATGCTTTGGCGGATCAACCTGCGCTGCACCTGCGAGGTCGACCGCGCTGGCTACACCGTCGACAGCAACCACCCGGCCTACATCGCCAAGATGCAGTCTTGACACACCCCCACCACCGCCGCCGCTTGAACTCGGGTCAATCGGCCAAGCGTCTGGAGCGTTCGCGCATGTCGCGGCTAGTGGCCTTCGTGAGGGTTGCGCCCCTACTGCTTCGTGTTGCTTCGCGCCATTAAGCGAGGAACGCTCCAGACACTTGACCGATTGACCACGTAGACCCTGGAGAACTATCATGTCTGACGACAACAAGCGCAAAGTGGCCACGGCATGACCTGGACCCTCATCGAACCCTTCGCCGGATCGGCCGCCTTCACGTTCCACATGCTCGCGGCCCCCAGCCCCTTGGTGCCCTACCAGGGGAACAAGTGGAAGCTGCGGCACATGCTCGCGCCAATCGCCATGGATCTCGGGTTCCAGAGGTGGCCATCGCGGGTCGTGCTCAACGACCTGGGCCCGTGGGCCGTGACCCTCGACGTCCTGACCCACCACGACCGCCGGCAACTCATGATCCGGCACGTTGGCCGCATGGCGGCGGAAGACCCCCGCGAGGTCTTCGATCGCTTGCAAGGCGCGCAGGTACCTGAGTCGCCTGTCTTGTACGCGGCCGAGCACCTTGTCCTGGAGCGGATCGCGTTCTCGGGCAAGGCGGTGGGCGAGATCGACGCGCGCTGGCGCTCGCCGGGCTTCAACGCGACCAGCGCGTACGGCACGGAGGCGACATCCAGGTTCCGCGCGATCAACCCGCAGATCCCTGCGCTGCTCAAGCGCCTCAAGCAGTGGCGGATCGTGCCAGCAGACATCCAGGTCAAGCGCCAGGACGCGCGAGAGCTACACCAGGACATCGACGTGCGCGGCCCCACCCTCGTCTACCTGGACCCCCACTACGAGGGCACCACGGGCTACCCGCACGGCACGGCAGGCACCATGGAAGGCAGCCTTGCCGAGGCGCACGCGTGGGCCGCCAAGGGGGCCCACGTCATCCTCTCCGAGCGCAAGGGCACCGTCCACTTGCCCGCCATGGGGAACGACGGCTCACCGTTCCGCATCCGGCGGACGGAAGGTCTCACCATTCTCGGCCCGAAGTAGGCACCAACCCCAACCCTGGAGCGCCACCGTGCTGACCCAAGGAACGACAACCTCAAGCCATGGACCGAAGAAGCCATCCTGGAGCAGGCCAAGTCCGCCCTGGAGTTCGCCTTCGAGAAGGCCCTAGGCGGCCGGGGTCTCTCCGCAAGCTCTATGTACGCGGCCATGAAGACGTGGGGCTAGGTCCTGGAGGTCCCCGAGATCCGCGACTTCGACGACAACGACTACGCCCAGTACGGCTTGCCCTTGCTGGTGCTGTGTGCCAAGACCTGGGGCTTCGACAACCCGCTACCCGAAGGGCACACGGGGCGAGAGCTCGAGCACTACAGCACCGAAGCCATCTACGGGCGCTACTAGGCGGTACTGGCTATGATGGCGGGGCACCCATAGGCCTTGGAGGCCCCATGCCGTCACGTTCCATCATCGCCCTGAATCTTCGCGCCTCGGACAACGACAAGTGGCAGGTCATCGACGACGATGGCCTGACCCCGCTTCTCACGTTCAAGGTGTTCAGCGGGAAGCTGGCCATCGGCGCCGGTGCCGCGACCAGCGACATCGGCGGCTACGACTACATGATCGCGCAGCCTGACGCGGGCGCGCTGGCGGCTGCCATCGACGCCGTGCTGGCCTCCGAGGTCACCCCCGAGCAGCGGGCTGACGGTGCGACCGTCAAGGGGTTCGTCACCGCTGATCCTAGCCTGGAGGTGTCCATCACCCTGGGCCTGACGGCTGCCGACGATGCCGTGAAGATCAAGGGCACCCCGAAGAACGCCGGCCTGAGCGGCGGTGACAACATCGTGCTGACCCGCGCGCTCGCGGAGGTCGCCCGCGACGAGTACCTGTGGTTCGCGAGCAAGCTCGCCGGGGCCTAGTGCCCGCACAGGACGGCCAGGTCCCCCGCAGGCAGGGGGCGTAAGCCGCGCAGCCGTCAACGCCCACAAGCTGCGCACGGCCTGGTCCGCTTCTGTTGCGCGCTTCGAGCGTGGAGATCGGGTACTATGCGCAGGCAAACCCGCACCATGGAGTGCATCATGCGCAGTCTCTTCGCAGTCGTCGCCGCCTTGCTGGCGAGCGTCATCTTCACCCCCCCGGCCCACGCGGACGACACGGTCAAGCTTGTTGACATCGCGTCCTACAGCGATGTCGTGTACGAGGACCTGTCGACCGGGTTCCGCCTCGACCTGCTCAACACGACGAGCGGCGACCTGCTGGTGTGGGGCACGCAGTACGAGGCGTCCGGCTCCCCTGCGGGCGCGGCGCCCTACGCGGACGCCTGGGTCTGCACCGCGCCCAACCACTGCTACATCTACGCGGACTCCGCAGGCAACGCGGTGGACACCACGACACTGACGGTCCTGTCCGAGGTCGGCCAGTCCCTGTCGGGCGTCACCTTCGAGACCTACGACGGTGTCAACGACGGCGCCGTGTTCTTCAACATGACCACCGTGCCTAGCTACGTCAGCTACGCGGGTGGTGGCAGTGCGCCCAAGGCCAAGTGGCGCATCATCGACATCAAGACCATCGGCACGGGCCCGTGGAAGACGATCACGGACGGCGCGTGCGTCGGCATGCCTGGCAACCGTGTCTCGGCGTCTTCCAACGCCAAGTGTGCCGAGCTGCGGGACCTGGAATGCCCTGACTACCCTGCGGCCACCTGTACGTGCGAAGCGCTGTATGAGGGTGAGCCCGTTTCGCTCACGGTTCACTGTGACGCTGGCGGCCCACCCGGTAGCGGCGGCCTGGGGTCGGCCCCCATCATCGTCGCGGGTCCGTAGACCTCGCTCCTCGACGAGCAACGCCCCCGGCACCGTGATGTGCTGGGGGCGTCCTGCTCAGTCCGCCGCGCTTCTAGTCGACGCAGATCGAGGCGATGAACGCAGGTGAGCGCTCTTGGTGGGTCTCGCGCCAGCCGTCCGCCCATCCGTCGCAGTAGTCAACGCGGTCGTCCTGCTGGAGACCCAAGTAGTAGGGGTGGTCGAACACGTGAAGCTGTGCGTCGCCGAAGCCTTCCTCGTAACGGGGCCAGTCGACAGACGCAGGAAGTGCGAAGGCAGGCAGAGCCGCCAGGAGCAGCAGGAGAGACAGTGTACGCATGTTACCTCCAAGGTACAGGCACGACGTAGCTGGGTCTGCCCAGGCACGCAAGACGCTGCCTGCACTTTCTTGCGCGTACTGCCCCTGCGGCACATCCAGCATGAGTACGCGCAGTGTCTGGGCCATAGCGGTACTAAGTTTGTAAACCTACTTATTGTGCCCTTAGCACCGGAATGCTTGCCAAGTGGTAGCCCCAAGGGGTAGGGTCTTGGTGTGTAGTGCTTCACCCACTGGAGGTCCCCCATGGCCGCTCGCAAGAAGAAGGCGCCAGCCAAGCGCGCCGCGTCCCGCAAGTCCTCGCCCAAGACCAGCTACAAGCGCAAGGGCAAGGCGATCAGCAAGAAGTTCGGCGGCGCGACCGTCTACAAGGCGACCGATGGCCGCCTGTTCACGATCAGCAAGAAGAAGAAGGGCGGCAAGGGCGGCTTCGCCAACTACCTGACCCGCGAGCAGGCCCAAGCCCTGACCGGCTCGGCGCGTGGCTACGGTCCCGCCAGCAAGAAGGTCTCGGCCAAGGGCGGCCGCAAGGCCAGCGCGAGCAAGGCGAGTCCCAGCAAGGCACGCAAGTCGAGCCGCAAGCGCATGCCGCCGCGCTCGGGCCAGCCGGTCTCGGGCCTCAAGCACAAGAACCGCCAGGTCTACGTGGGCGTCAACGGGCGTCCCTACGTGCTGGCGAAGAACAAGGACGGCAAGATGGGCGCTCGCCCGGTCTCCATGTCCGTGCTCAAGAAGGGCGCGTCCGCCGGTGGCAAGAAGGCCTCGGGCAAGCGCGCAGCGGCCAACAAGGGGGGTCGTGCCAACAAGACGGTGGCCAGCAAGGGCACCGGCGAGACCGTGCAGTTCACGACCCGCAGCGGCGAGACTGTGACCATCAACCGGGGCAACAAGGGCAAGCGCCGCCGGTCCATCATCCAGACCGGCCGCACCCGCCCCGGCTTCTCGCCCAAGCGCACGAAGTCCTCGGGGTGGAACCCCAGCCAGCGGGGCCAGATGGTGCTCGCAGGTCGCGGCCCGAGCGGCGCGACCTGGAACGGCCGCCCCGTCTACATCGCCAAGAACGGGCAGCCCTACGTGAAGAACGCGAACGGCACCAACCGCTTCGTGAGCCGCGCTTCCCTGTAGTCACCGCGCCCGCGTCTCCAAGCTGACCCCCCAGTGTCAACGCGCTGGGGGGTCTTTGCGTCTACCCGCCGGCCGTCGCGCTTGGGTGCGGGGCACCTTCCACGGGCTTGCCCTATTGACTCAGCCTTCATCGACCTGAAAGTCAACATCGGCGCCTTGGGGTCTTCGTCTTGATTCGCACCGGAGGCTTCAAATATAAATTGTTCAGTCAGTTATAGGTTCTTTCAGCTGACCCTGCCCGTCTTGACCACATCCCTGCGGGCAGCTTGGCCTTGGACGTCACTTCATCAGGTAGCTCCTGCGGGGACTTCGATGACGTAGCAGTGACCCAGCAGGTGTACGAACCGACCAGGCTGGGCGACGATGCGACAGCGTTCAGGGGCGAGCCCAGCCTGGTGCGCCAGGAAGGCTGTGTAGCCGTCCAGGTGGAGCGCGTTCGGGTGCGCCTTGGCGTGCGCCTTCATGCCTTCGAGCCCGTAGCGGACCATCTGGGCCTGCTGCCACGCGAGGAATGGGTTGAGGTCGGACGGGGGCATCGAAGCTCCAGGTCAGTGCATGCCTTGGGGGTAACGCTACGTGCCTCCAAGGCAAGAAGAACACGCGAGAGAGTATAGGACCCTTGCAGGTGGAGTAGAGTAAGAGTAGAGTAGTTCTAGACGGATCTGGCGGATTAGCCGGGTTTAGCGTGAAAGCCGAGGTTGGCTCGTTAGCTTATCTTGATACATGACTTTCAAAATACCAACACCTACCCTATTTTACTCTAAAACCTTGGTACTGGCCTGTCGTTGACGGTCTTCTTGTCTACTCTAGAGAGTAAACTAGGGTAGAGTGGCGCGAGCAGGAAAGTGTGTGTATATAGGGCGAGTTTGAACGCCGTCTGCCCCGGGAGCCCCCGATGTCGATCCTCCGAGAATGGCGTGCTGGACTGCCTCTCTTCAGGCCGCACGAAGACCACGATGCGTTCTACCTCTGGATGATCACCGAGCCGTCTACTCCCGGGGGCAAGTACCGCTCCGAGAGCTACGCGTACTCGATGGCCACCAAGCTCAAAACTGCCTCGAAGAAGGCGGCGAATGGGCAGCCGTTCACCGCCTTGTCCCTGCGCACCCAGCAGGAATACAAGGCTGCCATGAACCTGTGGGCGCGCTACCAGCAAGAGGTCCACGGGTGGAAGCCCCCCGGGCCGGTCGAGACCCCTGGCGGGCCGGACCTAGGCAAGCCAGCGGACCGGTTCCAGTCCTGGTTGTCGAGCACCCGTGTCCTGACTCCCAGGGCGGCCCAGATCGTCCGCTGCACCTTCGGGCTCACCCCGGCTGACCTCATGGGCCCCTGGGGGCCTCGCAGCGCCCTCGACGCAGGCTTGGCGGTCCTGCCCGAGAGCTACCACTCGAGTCTGAACGTGGCCTGGCGCTACCTCAACGAGTGGTGCGCGGAACTGGGCATGGTGCTCCCCCAGCCAGTCACCACCATCGCCAACGAGGATGACAGCCTCACGTTCATGGCTGTGGCGTGGCTGTACCAGCTACCTATGGAGACCCGCGCCAACATCTTCCGCCACCGCGTGTGGGGCGAGGACCTGCTGCGCGAGACCATGGAGAGCTCCGAGCACATCACAGTCAAGCAAACCCGAGGGTGGGCCTTGCGCTACCTACTGGACCGGGCTGGCGACAGCGTCTGGATGCTCCCGGTGACTCCCGGGGGCTCCATCCGGGCCCTCGAAGAGGACCACCGCTTCATCTTGGAGCAGGCGCAGTCGCTACGCGAGGAGTGGCATCGACGACGAGACCCCGCGTTCAAGGACGCGCGAGGCGTGGCCATCCGGGCGCTCATCGAAGCGGTAGCGCCCATGGCGGCAGCCGTAGATGACTATGAAGAACCTGACGAAGACGACGACGTATAGAGGTACATCATGGTCCTGTCAGACACCACCGGCGTGCTCTTTCTCGCTCTGCTAGTCGCCTTCGTCGCCCTCGGTGCGGCTTGGCACACCCAGGCGACTACACCATCGCGCTGCTGCCGCGCGCAGCAAGTTCACGCGCCTTCGGTAGGGCCTTGATGAACTGGGCCTTGTAGTAGTTGTTCTGCTCGGTCCCGACAGCCGCGCCGTTGTAGCCCTCGGCGACTTGGGGCCAGTGGCCTGCGCGTAGGTGTGGCAGGATCTTCTTGTTCTCGGGGTCGCGCTCGATGAAGGCCAGCATCTGCTGGGTCTGCACCGCTGCGTTCGTCGCGTCGTTGAACATCTCTTCGGCCGATCGGTAGCCCAGGGTGTAGAAGTGCTTGCCCATGACCTGGCCGACGCCCCACGACATCGACCGGAACGGGATGTCCTCCAAGTTGTAGGGCGTCAGCAGCGACCACGCGAGGCGGAAGGCCCCGTACTCGTTCTGCTGGTTGGCGTCCCACATGGACGCGACCTTGACCGGCAGGTGGCTGTCGCGCCACGCAGCGCTGGTCGAGGGGCGCCACTGGTGACCCTGCCAGACCTTGGGCCCGTTGATGCGGAAGTGCGCCTTGATGGCCGCCAGGGCCTCTGGAGGCGCCTTGCCGGCCTGGACAGCGTCGGCCACCCGGCGGATCAGGTGGTGGACCTCCAGCCGGATGATGGGGCCCAGGGACGTGCCGGTCTTACCCGAGGACTCGACCAGGATCAGCGCCCAAGTGTAGTCTAGCGGCACGCCCAGGCGAGCGCTCCACTGCTCGGGGGTCTCGGTGAGCTTGGGGGGCCGGTTCATCGGGTCCCCGGTGTTGTCCTTGATCGGTCCCATGCTCGTCCCCTTCTTGGTGCCGCTACGCGCCGATGACGCCCCCATGGTGCGCAAGGCAGCATACGCGGATCCGAGGACCAGCGTACCGGCGAAAAGCGCGAATAGGGCAAAAGGGGGCATGTGCGGCTCCTGGGGACGCCTGGACAACCGAAGGCGCGCGGTGCTACCATCCAGTCGAACTGTGTTTCACCTTAACCGCAAACGGGGCTTCCGTGCCAAACCGTCGCCGTGTCAAGCCTGGGATCAAGCGGTTGCGCACGCCGCGCAAGGTGGCGGCGCTCTACGTCGACCCCGTACGCGGCCCCTACAGCGCGCGCAAGGGGGTGGACCTGTGAGGTGTCGCCCGGGACGCAACCAAGTTCGCGGGATTCAAGCCGGTAGTCGCGCATCCCCCCTGTGGCCCCTGGGGTCGGTTCTACTGGCGCTACAAGGGGGGCGAGGGGTCGGCTGAAGCCGGTCTGCGCGCGGTGGAGCAGGTGCGCAACTGCGGAGGCGTCTTGGAGCACCCGGCGCAGAGCAACTTGTGGGGCAAAGCCAGCAAGCGTCGGAAGAGCTACAGCACGCGCCTCCAAGGCGTGCCTGACCTTCCTCTGCCGGGGGAGCCCCCCGACAAGTACGGTGGCTACACCATCGAAGTCAACCAGGTGGACTGGGGCCACGCAGCGCTCAAGCCCACCTGGCTCTACATCGTCGGGGTGCCTCGAGCGAAGCTGCCGCGCATGCCCACTCCGCGCGCGCCCACCCACGTCATCGTGCGCAAGCGCAGCAATCCCAACGAACTGCCCGAGCTTCGGAAGAGCCTGCGGCACGTGACGCCCCCCGCCTTTGCGGACTGGCTACTCCAAGTCGCGAGAGCGAGCCGCAAAGGCTAAGTGCCTTCACCCCAACGTGGCTTGGGGCCCTTGGGCGTCTTGCCCTTGCGCAGCGTGCGTTCATGCACCCACCCGTCGCCCTCAGCCTGCATGCGCAGGTAGCGCAGCGCCTCCAGCTTGCTGTGGGCGCGGACAACAGCGCGGTACATCTCGCCACTGTTGCGGGACACGTAGGCCGCGTAGTCGTCGGCTTGTGACCACGCCAAGTAGTGATCGAGCTTGAAAGGGTCGTAGCGCCCTGTCAACTTGCCGAGATTGAAGCCAGACTTCATCTTGCGCGCCATGACGAACTCCTAGTAACGGCGTGGTAAGTCGCCGGGTTGCACCGACTTGGGGTCAACCCAAGCGTTCTGGTCGTGCTTCTTGACGTAACGCCGCATTCGCTGGAGGGCTTCGGTGCGGTTGTGAGCGGACGTAGAAATGTCGCCACACTCGCCGCTGCTGTACTCCACGTGGGCCGTGTAACGGTCAATCCCTTGGCCTGGCCGTGGGCTCTTGGGGTTGGACGCGACGCTCGCGGGTAGACCCAACTGGCGCGCGATGTTGGCTGCCTGGTCCCAAGCGCCGAATACGCGATCGTTGCGCAGCGCCGTCGCCAGTTGGAGGTGGTCCGAGCGCAGGACGGCTGCAAGCCGGGTGATCGGGTCGTCGTCGCTGGTGTAGGTGTCGTCGTCGCGCCATGCCGCACGCTGAACACGGTCGAAAGCGCGATAGGCCGTACGGATCTTCGGCGCCTTGAGCTTCTTGATCTTCTTGCGGGCCATGTCCTACTCCTCAGCGCGGCAAAGCGCTTCTTCCAAGACACCATAGCGCGACCGGGTCTTGTCGCCCTCAATCACGTAGTGGTACGTCGTGGTAAGCGGGTTGTAGCGGACCCAAACGCGGTCGCGCCCGTTGGTCCAGTACACGCCCTTGACCAAGTGCCGGCGCTGCGTCCACCGTGTCCGGGTCTCACCCGGGGACCACTGCACGGGGTTGACCGGGTTCTTGGCGGTCGTGGCCACCGCCCCCGTCGGGTCGCGCTGCACAGTGTAGACCGCGCGCTTGACGCGCCCAGGCACGTGCTCGTGGTCTTCCTCCAAGATGACCCCGACGCGCCCGCCGTGCCAGAAGAGCTTGACGCGGGGGTTCACTCGCCCACCTCAACCGGGAAGGACCACGCGACCGTGCGCACCAAGCGCTCCAGCGGAGTCATCTTCGCCTGAACCCGTGCGCGCATCTCGCGGTTGTACACACGCTTGACTGTCTTGAGCTTGGCGGCGTCTTCACGGCTCACGTAGCCCGCACGGTTGCTCGGCACGTTGGTGTAGCCGTCGAGCGGCACGTAGGCCTGGTTGCCCGCGCCGTTGACGTAGATGCGCCGGATGCTGCCCTTGCGCCAGTAGCGCACCCCAGGGACCTTGCGCACGGTCGCCTCGGCGGCCACGTCGATGTCGGTCGCGTCGGCCAGGGTGAAGACGTCCAGGTTGCGATACCTCGAGATCCGCCCGCGCAGCTCACGGCGCAGCATGCTGCGCACGTCCGCAGGCAACTGGGGCCCGTAGGCGCGCAAAGGCACCCCCAGCAGAGTGTCGGCGTCCGCGACCACGCTGCGCGTGTAGTCGTCGATGCGCGTCCGTGACAACGCACGCACGAACTGCTCGGGCTGGAAGCTGTAGCGCTTCGACAGCCGCTTGACGCGAGGCTTGCGGAGCTTCTTCATCGGGGGATGACCGCAGGAAGCAGGGACCCGATGGGCAAGCTCGCCTGGCGCTGGATCTCCTTGATAAGGTCACGGACCTCGATGCGCACGCGCTGTCGCTCGGCGGCCGACGCCCCCTTGGGGATGTCGAGCAGGCGTTCACGTGCCAGGGCTTCGAGGCCCCGGGGGGCGTTGATGATCTTGCGCAGTTGCACGCGCCCCTGGACGCCGCGCCCCAGGTTGCCCGGGATGGCCCGAGGCTTGATCATCGTCTGGGGGATGCGCCGGATGCGCTCCTGAGCGGCCCCTTCGAGGGCGTCCATGCCAGGGTAGGTCGGGAGTCTGCGCTGAGCCTGTGTGCGCCGTGGCACACCCTGGTCGCCGCCCTGGGGTCGGCCTGGCTGGGCAGCAGGGGAACGGGTCGACGACACCACCGACGCCGACCGCGCCCCCTGCTGCTGGGAGGCTGCCACGAAGTCCTCTGCGTAGTCGCGGGACACGACGCGGTTACGCGCGCGAGAACCGGGCGGCCGCCCAATGCCATGACTGACCGTCACACGTCCCGCCAAGACCTCGGGGAGCGCGGCAGCGAAGACTTCGGCAGGCGACGCGTCGGCCCGCACACGCACGACAACGCCAACGCGACGGTCCGCGTAGCCGCTGTTCTTGGTCCGCGTCGCGAACCTGCGGGTGCCGAAGAAGCCCATGTACCGAGGGGCGAGGTCGTCTGCCATGCAAACCTCCTCGCCCCTTATAGCCTACCCGAGGCGCGAAGCCTACTTGATGCTGGCCTTGAAGCCCCCGGTCTCAACCACCGACGACGCCGGGAAGACGATCTCGGGTGGGTTGCCGCTGGTCACGACGAACGGCGGCGCCGCATTGGTGTCGCCCAGCAGGGGGGACTTGGAGAGCGCGCCCACCACCTTGAGCTTGCCGCGCACGCGGGCCTGCTCGATCTGGGTGATGCGGCCTTCCAGCGTCGAGCCAGTGCGCCCGAAGTTCTCCAGCGTGGCATCGGTGACCTCGACCTTGTCGGTGTACCACAGGAAGCGGTCCAGGTCGTCATGGATGACCAGGGAACGCACGCCCGGGTAGACGATGACGCTGTCCAGGCCCAGCAGGTGATCCTCGGGGGTCTTCGGGCCCTTCTGGGCTGCCGGCTTCTTCGGGCCCTTCTGGGCTGCCGGCTTCGGCGCGGGTGCCTCGGGCGGTGCTGGGGTCTCGGTCTCGGTCTCGGTCTCTTCGGCCTTCGCCTTGCTTCGTGTCATCGTAGCCTCCTTCGGTGGTATGGACCGGGGAGGCTACGATAGCACGATGGTGCCCGCTAGGCGACGAGCGCCAGCGGCTTGTTGAGGGGCAGCGCCTCGGCATGGTCCACGGCGAAGCCCGCGAGCTTGAGGTCCACGCGCTCATCCGGGGCCACGAGCAGGGCCAGGATGTAGGTCTCCAGGGGGTTGCCCAGCAAGCCGTCGAGGATGGGCCCGTCAAGTGCTTCGAGCATCGCGCCGACACCACCGCCGACCTCCGCGAGGCCAAAGGCAGCCAGGAACTCGGGGACCTTCTCCCACTTGGCCACGTCGTCCAGCTTGTCGATGGCAGCGCCACGCAAGTGAGCCGCGATCTCGTAGGGGGTCCAGCCGTCGCCGTCCGGGTCGGGCACCTTGGCCAGCTTGGCCACCTCGACCTGCAACCATGCCTGGAACACGTCGTTGTACCAGAGCAGCCCGAGCCACCGCATGGCCTGCTGGAAGCGCTCCTCGGCGACCTCCCACCAACGGGAGCCGTCGGGGCGCGCCAGGCGCAGCACGCGAACCTGGGCCTTGCGCAGGGCGATCAGCGCGTCCAGTTCGGTGTCGGACAGAGTCTGGCGCTCTTCGCGGGTGGTGAACGGGTGCAGGTCGATGATCTTGCCATCACCGTCAATGTCGTGTCGCACAGGTGCCTCCAGGCGTGGGGTACACCGCAGGTGTATCACGACTGTGCCCGCAAGGTACTACTTGTCACCGTCGAATAACGCTCGAGTGCGCTGGCCGCTCGCGTAGCCTGCTTCGTACGTGGCCACCCCTGGGTAGCGCTTGGGGACGCCTGCGCGGCCATCATGACGCACCGGATCTCGCGAGTACGCCCCCGTGGCCTTGGCTGCCAGGTGCAGTCGAGGCGGCGCCAGGGGTTCTGTCTTGGTTTGGTCGTCCGCCATGACGCGCCTCCTACGGGTGAGATACCATGGTCCCGAAGATGGTGCCGCTACAAGACCGGGGACTTAGTTATGCTGTGTAGCACAGAGACCTCCACTTGTTGGTACACGTTCGGCCTGTTCGGGGTCTTTCGCGTACCAGCAGCGGGACCAAGGACGTGAGCTTGACTTCCAGATCCCCTGACGGCGGCAGCATCCTCGACATCATCGACGGGATGCCCCACGTGATCTTCTGGTACACCGATGCGTCTGGGGTCGTACTCGCTTCTGTTGGCGGCGCGCTGCGCGCTATTGGGCTCACACGGGACGCGACGGTCGGCGCCCACGTTCGTGACTACGGGCCTGCGACCGAAGCCATGTACCAAGAGGCCATGGCGGGTATGTCGGGGGTCTCCTCAGGGCCAGGTTCTTGGGGTCCTGCGGCCCGCAGGCGCTACCTGACGGCGTGGGGGCCCTACTACCAAGGCAACGAGAAGGCCGGTATGGTGGCCATCGCCATGGATGCGTCCACGCTGGAGGAAAGCAGCCTGGAGGCCTTGCAGGGGCAGCTTGCTGCTGCGCTGCCGGTCTTGCAGAAGCTGGCCGAAGCTGAGGCGGCTAGCTTGCTCGCCAGCCTGGAGCAAGCGCGAACTCGAACCATCACCAGCGAGAAGTCCTGGGAAGCCCTCCTGCAAGCGCTGTCCTGGATGGGCACGAAGATCGGCCTGCCCATGGTGATCGTGGCTACCGCGCTGTCGCTCTGGGTCGCAGACAAGCTCGGTGTGCTGGACTCAGTGCTCAACTGGCTCGTTTCACGTTAGACTTCCGCAAGGAGGCCCCATGGCCCGGATCAAGCGACTCAAGGCGCCGAAGGTGCCGACGCTCGCGCAACGCGGTGTGGACAGCTACACCCGCTACATGCACGGGGTGTTCGGTGCCCAGCGCGACCTGTACACAGCCGCCACCGGGCTAACGGTGCTTGTGCCTCCCACGATGGTGCTCGTGCCCGTGGCGGTCAAGATTCAGCAAGGTGCCTACCAGGGGCTCTCGGGGGCCAACAACCAGTTGCGCCGAGCCGCCGGGCTAGACCCTTTGCAGCGATCCCAACTTGGGTCGACCTTCGGTGTCACGGCTGATGACGTCAGCCTTGTGGGCAAGACGCTCAAGCGGATCGGAGGATGATCATCATGGACGTTGCGATGATCATGGCGGTCTTGTTCGGCGGCGCCTGCGTTTGGCTCCTTCAGTGGGCGACCGCTTGGGCACAGGTGGCCTGGGGGGCAATGAGCCCCGACGAACTACCTTACGCACCTGTGGGCTTCGAGGTCCGCCCGTTCGACCCCGCAGACCCGGCGGCCCACGTCAACCCGGGTGAGCACATCGTTGCCGCCTTCACGTACGAGGGCAAGCTGAGGGTCATCGTGTCCATTCCCGCAGTGACCTGGCACCCCGCGTCGGACCGCGACTAGCGCTTGCGCTTGCGCTTGAGGGGCTTGAGCTTCGGGGGCTTGAACTTGGGAACCGCCTGGGTGAAGTCCGCCAGCGGCGTCAGCCCCGGCCCCAAGTCCATGTTCGGCGGGGGGTTGTAGC
>Ga0210043_1001588_pt1 | contig 17988 bp, 26 predicted proteins | sample CryGeymet201501t_FD_183990 | JGI IMG/M metagenome (GOLD analysis project Ga0210043, IMG submission 183990) | Groundwater microbial communities from Crystal Geyser aquifers in Utah, USA - Crystal Geyser metaG 2015-01t (SPAdes) (version 2) | ecosystem: Environmental > Aquatic > Deep subsurface >... | reverse complement strand
CTGGCCGCGTGAGCTGGATTGTGCGAGACGCCAGCGGAGAGTCTGTAGGATTTGGGGACACCCGTGAAGATGCGATTGCAGACGCACCGCGCAAGGGAATCCCAGTTGCACCCTTCGTCGAAACCACCGACAAGTGGCTTACCCTGGCCCTCAAGCGCATCATCACCATGGCCGCAGAGGGTGGCTATGACAAGGTGGCTTTTGCCAATGGCGAGCAGAATGCGCAGCACTATGATTTGAGCAAGCAGATCAATGAGATTGCTGTAAGTGCAAAAAAAGATGGTAACTTTGATTTACTTGTAACAGAAAAAAATGGCAAAAGACATGGCATTCCGAACCTATCGAAAGACACCCTACCAGACCATGTAGGCAAGGAAATAGCCGACCAGATCGTCAATGGAAAGCGTGATTTCGTAGGCCTCGACCTCAAGGTGGGCGGCTCGGGTATGAAGGCCTTCTACGACAAGATCATCCCCAACACCATCAACGCCCTGCTGAAGAAGTTGGGTGGTGGCAAGCTGGAGATGATCGACCTGACCCCATGGGACCCGAACACTGAACTGGACAAATGGGAGGCTGAAGACGGTGAAGGCGACGGGAGCAAAGCTGCTGTGGTGCAGTACACCCAGTCAGGCTTCACCATCACGCCCGCCATGCAGGAAAAAGCAGCGGGCGGGTTGCCGATGTTCTCCAAGAAGCGCATCGTCGGCGACCGGGGCCGGGTTTACACCCCCGCCCAGCTCGCTGCCATGGACAACACCGGGGCACGGGTGACCGAGCCTACGCTGCAGGAGCGCGCGCAGGCCCTGTGGGAGGGCGCGGGCAAGAGAATGGCCCAGGGCATCGCCGACCAGTTTGCGCCGGTCAGGGCGCTGGACGGCAAAGCCTATGGCCTGCTGCGCCTGGCCAAGGGCGCCAGTGGCGCGTTTGAGGCGCTGCTGCAGGGCGGCAAGCTCAAGCTCGACGAGAACGTCTATGACATCGACACGGCCAACCGTGGCGGGGTGGTGGACCGGCTGCTCAAGCCGCTGCAAGGTGAGCACCACGACTTCATGCGCTGGGTGGCTGCCCACCGGGCCGAGAAGTTGATGGGCCAGGGCAAGGAGAATCTGTTCACGCCTGCCGACATCGCCGCCTTCAAGACGCTGGCCGACGGCACGACCAGCTTCGACTACACCATCCAGAACGGCATCCGCGCAGGCCAGACGACGCGCAACCGGGCAGAGATTTACCGCGATGCTCAGGCTACCTTCAACGGCTTCAACAAGAACGTGTTGGACATGGCCGAGCAGTCAGGGCTGATCGACGGCAGCACCCGACACTTGTGGGAGAGCGAGTTTTACGTGCCCTTCTACCGCGAGGCTGACGAGGATACCGGTGGCGTGCGTGGCATGAACATCAAGGGCGGCTCAGTTCGCCAGAAAGCGTTCGAGAAGCTCAAGGGCGGCAAGAACAAGCTCAACGCCGACCTGCTGGACAACACGCTGATGAACTGGGCGCACCTGCTGGACGCCAGCGCCAAGAACCGCGCCGCCAAGGCGACCATCGAGGCTGCTGAAAAAATGGGCATTGCCATGAGCGGTAACCAGACGGCTCTGGCGCAGATGGGGGCCAGCATCCACAACAAGAACGGTGTGGTGTGGTTCATGGACGGCGGCATCAAGCGCTACAGCCTGATCGACAACCAGGGTGACGGCCCGTACATCATGACGGCGCTCACCAGCCTGGAGTACGCAGGCATGCGCAACCCGCTCATGAACGCCATGGGCGCTTTCAAGCACGCCCTGACGGTGGGCGTGACGGCCAGCCCGTTCTTCAAGGTGCGCAACTTGATCCGCGACTCGGTGCAGGTGATTGGTACCGGCCCGATCAGCTACAACGTGGCCAAGAACCTGGGCGAAGGCTGGAAGCTAACCGACCCCAAGAGCGATGCCTACTTCCGGCTGCTGGCCGGTGGCGGCACGATCCACTTTGGCACCATGCTGGAAGGCTCGGAGGCCAAGCGGGTGCAGGCGCTGGTGGAGTCAGGCATCGACGACGCCACGATCCTGAACAACCCGGCCAAGGTCAAAGCCTTTTACCGCAAGTACGTCGAGCCGGGCATCACTGCCTACAACGAGCTGGGCAACCGCGGTGAGGCCATCAACCGTGCCAGCCTGTACAGCCAGCTGCGCAAGCAGGGCATGGGTCACGCCGAGGCCAGCCTGCAGGCGCGCGACCTGATGGACTTCAGCATGCAGGGCAGCTGGACCGGGGTGCGTTTCTTCACCCAGGTGGTGCCGTTCATGAACGCCCGCATCCAGGGCATGTACAAACTGGGCAGGGCAGCCAAGGGTGACCCGGCTCGCTTCGGCACGGTGCTGGGTGCCACGGCGCTGTTCTCGCTGGCGCTGCTGGCCGCCTACAGCGACGACGACGACTGGAAAAAGCGCAGCGAGTCTGACCGCAACAACTGGTGGTGGTTCAAGGTGGGCGGCACGAGCTTCCGCATCCCGAAACCGTTCGAGATCGGTGCCATTGGCACCCTGGCCGAGCGAGGCTTCGAGCTGGCCTTCGACAAGGAGATGACCAACAAGCGCTTCATGGGTCAGGTCATGACCCTGCTGAGTGACAACCTGTCCATGAACCCGGTGCCGCAACTGGTCAAGCCGATGCTCGATGTGTACGCCAACACCTCCTACGCGGGCATGCCGATTGAGAACATGGCCCAGCAGCGGCTGCAGTCTGAGTACCGGTTCAACGACCGCACCAGCATGTTCTCCCGGGGCTTGAGCACCACGCTGAACTCTGTCACCGGTGTGGTTGGCAAGGAAGCCCTGTCCCCGGTGCAGATCGACCACATGCTGCAGGGTTACTTCGGCTGGCTGGGGACGATGGTTGTGAGCTCTGCGGATGTGCTGGCCCGGCCAGCCACCGATCAGCCCAAGCAGGCCACGCCAGACTACCTGAAGGTGCTGACCGGCGGCATGGTCAACGATCTGCGGGACGCACCCAGCCGGTATGTGTCGCAGCTCTACACCCAGGCCAAGGAGATCGAGAAAGCCTACGGCACCTGGCGCAACCTGCAGCGTGAGGGCAAGGTGGACGAGGCCAAGGCGTTCTTTGATGACAACAAGGACACCCTGCTCAAGTACCACCAGGTTCAGAACGCCAAGAAGTCGGAGACGCTGTTCAACAACATGGTCAGGATGGTTGAGCGCAACACGTCGATGAGTGCTGACGACAAGCGTGCTCGCATCCGCGCCATCCAGGTGCAGAAGAACGAGGTCGCAAAGCGGGTCAGCTCGGTGTAGGCATGAAGCTCTGGCCCATGAAAACGCACGAGAAAAGGTGCAGGGCCAGGGCGATGAACACCGCCCAGTGGATGATGACTTTGATCATCGGCGCATTCTATATCTGGTGTTCAACATCGGTGAGTCGTAATCGAGTCGCCTGAAAACATCTCCCAATGATTCCTCCCATTGAACTATGGCGAGGGGCTTAGGGATTATCAGGTATTTCCTTGCATTACTCCCCCGGCGTATACTTTCGTTTACCGTTTGCTGAGTCGCGCGTTTGAGTCGTGACTCACTTGACCCGGTAGATAGGCAGTGTTCATGGCTTCTGTGTGCGAGATTGGTGGCAAATGGCGGGCGTTGATTCGGCGCAAGGGCCACAAGTCTATCAGTAAGTGGTTTGAATCTGAGGCCAAAGCGAAGGCGTGGGCCAAGGGTATCGAGGCGCAGATTGACAAGGGTATAAGCCCGGATGAAACTGAATCACCGACCATCAGCCAACTGATTAAAAAGTACCGACAGTTGCGCTCCAAGGTGCGGCCAATCCTCGACACCAGCACCGAGTTCTACACCCTGAAGCAGTTGGAAAAGAACCTCGGCGGCACCGTGGCAGAGAAGTTGACCGTCGATGATCTGCTCGGGTGGGCTCAACTCAGAAATGACGAGGGGGCGGGCCCATACACCGTCAACTGCGACCTGAGCAAACTCAGTACCGTGCTGCGCTACGCTGGAGACGGTTTACCGGACGTGATCGGTGCGGCGCGGCCAAAGCTGGCGTACCTTGGGCTTATTGGTGGCGGTGGGCACCGTGAACGCAGACCGACCGAAGATGAGTTTCAGCGACTCACTGAATACTTTGCCACGACTCACGGGCAGAAGTACGTGGACGCGATGGAGTTTGCGGCAGAAACCGCGATGCGCCGGGGCGAGGTGTGCGAAATCAAGTTCTCTGACATTGACGAGAAAAAGCGGCTGATCAAGGTGATGCGCAAGCACCCGCGCAAGGGCAAGACGCTGGAGTGGGTGCCGCTGCTGCCGATAGCCTGGGAGATTGTGCAGGCCAGGCCGCGCGATGACGAGCGCATTTTCCCGATCCACCCGCAGACGCTATCCAAGTATTTCACGCTGGCCTGCCGAACGCTCGGCATACCTGACTTGCACTGGCACGACTTGCGTCATGAAGGGACCAGTGCATTGTTTGAGGCGGGCATACCTATTGAGAAGGTGGCACTGGTGACGGGGCACAAGTCGTGGGTCAACCTGCGCCGGTACGCCAACCTTAAACCTGAATCCCTGCACGACACGAATCCAGATATGCAGCCAAGTCCCGGTAGTCCGCAAACCGCTTCCCGCCGTCCACGTAAGTCCGAACCTTGAATTCGTCCTTGGCAATCTTGTTGTAGATTGTCTGGGGCTTGAGGCTCAATGCCTCACCCATTTGCTCGACGGTCAGGCGCAGCCCGTACTTTTCGGCAATGATGGCTTCATGAAGTAGGCTCACTTGAGATCATCCTTCGCGTCATAGGGCGACCAGACCGTGCCGCCAGGCTTATGATCCCGCGCCGACAGCCGCGAATAAATATCGCCGTCTCTGCACTCGCTGATCGGCTTAATGCCGTGAGCTGCTTCGACGGCTCGTGCGAAGTCTTTAAACCCCGGAGGAAGCCGACGTGTTTCTGGGTCAACAGATTTCAGAATATCAAACAGGCAAGCCATCCGTAGCTCTTCAGGTTGTTTGCTCATCGCAGAATCCCCCACAGCGCAATGCCGCCAATCACGATGCAGCAGGCCGCGACCACGGCCCACTCCAACAAGTTGTCAAACTCGGGGTCAAGCTGCGGGAGTGGGTCAGGCTGGCGCAGTGTGCCTTTGCGGTAAGCGCGATCCCAATCTGTTGGTTTGTTCATTTGGTCACCTTCTCAATAGTTTTGGCCAGCAACCACTTGTCTCCGAGGATGCGCACGATGCGAATCCACTGACGCTGGTACAGGGGGTGGTTGGGGTAGAGCCTCATGGCTCTCTGCTCAAGGGTCTTCACAGCGCTACTCCTTTCATGGCAGCCAGCACGCGGTCGGCTTCGGCCTTGGCTTGCGGCGTCACCGCGGTGGTGTCTTCCACGTCGACGGTGTGGACGATCTCGTCGTCTGTGACTGTCATGCCCAACTTCTTCGTCAGGCTGGCGACAAAGTCAGGGTTGAGGGGTGTTGCCACTGGGGTACTCCTTAGTGCGTTTGAGTGCAGTGAGTATCGGTAAACCGTTAGCATGTGTCAACGGTTAACCGGTATTTATGCAGCAAAAATATAAATTGCTACGGCTTTACCGATCGACGCTGGCTATCGCCCTCCTTGAGCACCTCCAGCAGCTTCTGCATGTAGTGCTGCCCCTTGGCGATCTCCTGTGCGCTCTCGTCCTTGGAGCCCATCCGCATCAGGTACTTGAGAGCGCCGCCTCGGTAGTAGCCGATGCGCTGCTCCAGCGGCCAGCTGTCGACCACGTTCCACGGCTCGACCTTCATGGCCTTGTAGTGGGTGCCGCCTACCTGCTTGTTGTCAGCTTTGCTTTCGGCTGGCGCAGGCGCCGGTGGGCACCAGACTTCTGCGCATTCGCACTCTTCGTAGGAGCAGTTGCACCCAGGGCAGTAGTCTTCAGCGCTCATAATTTCTTCCCTTCAATCAACAGTTCAGTTTTCCAGGTGTGGCGTTTGCACGTCAACCCGGTAACATGGCCCCACGTATTTCCGCGCATTATTTGGTATATAGAACTTTTGCAAACATCAAAGCGTTTTGCGACGGTAGCTCTACGCCACCCGGCGTTCACCAATTCAAACGCCTCAAGGGCCTGTGCCGCAGTTAGTTTTCGCAAAGCTACTCGCTTGGACGACAGCACAGCATTCACCTTCTGGTCGCCTCGGGCTTCGGCCCTACGAACTTTGCTCCGCTCGGCGTACTTCGGCGCGTATACAGCCTTTCTTTTGGCATCGCACGGTGAGCACAGTTTTCTATGGTTTTTAACAAGCGCAGCAGACTGGTTTGCAGGGGTCAATACAAGCCCACATGCCGAGCAAGTACGAGAGTTAAAACTTTTTGCCATTTGCTTCTCTCCTGCTCGCGGGTCGGTGATCATCTCTACTGGCGTTAAATTCCAATTTGCTCGCAATGGCTCCGGCGACGTCCAAACCCAGACCGCCCGCTATATCGAAAATTCTGATAACACAATCCGCGAGCTCAACCTCTAAACCGGTGCGGTCTGGGAGTTTGTCGTCCATAAGAAGTTTTCGATGAGCCTCAAGTGCTTCGCTCAATTCACTATGCGCCAAAGCAATCAGTTCACCTACATTTTTAATAGGTTGCTGAAGCGGATAACCCTTACTGCGTAGGTCCTTACCGGTGCCCAGCTCAGTCCACCAGCCGTTGGCCAGGGCCTGGCCGTGGCAGAACCAGGTCAGGTCTTTGCCAGCGGTGGCGATAGTTAAGTAGTCCATTTTCATTTTGCGTTTCTCCTTTGTTTCATTGCCGATAAAAGTATGTCCTGCACCTCGCGCTTGGTGGTCAGCCGTTCCAGCACCATTTCGTCCACGGTATCGCGTGCCAGGATGCGATAGATAAACACGTTGCGGTCGTGCCCCGCTTGCATCTGGCGGGTGGGGCCGATGCGCTCGATGATCTGCATGTGGTTTTCCAGGTTCCAATCCACGCTGAAGAACACCAGGATGTTGCCGCCGTCCTGCAGGTTCAACCCGTGCCCGGCGCTGGCTGGGTGAGCGAACATGACCGGTATCTTTCCGGCGTTCCAGTCCTTGAGGGTTTGCGGGTTCTGGTCCAGCGTCTTGCCCTTAGGGAAGGCGCGCTGCAGCCTGGCCAGGTCGCTCTTGAACTGGTAGGCCACCAGCACAGGCATGCCCGCGGCTTCCTCAAGGATGCTGTCCAGGGCCTGCAGCTTCTCGTCGTGAATCTCTTGCCACTCGGTGTTGCCCTCGCCCACGTAGGCGGCCCCGTTGCAGTTGTGGACGATGAAGGGGCCGCTTTCTCCTTTAACCACGAACTGGTTCAGTGGTCCTACATCCAACAGGTCAAAAGTTTCGACCCTCTCGGAGGTGTTGTCAGGGCTTTGGCTAGCGGCCATCCGCACGAATTCTTCGGCCCTCGGTTTTCGCTGCGCAGGTTTTGTCCAACCAGTTCCACCGTTTTCCCGCAAACGCATTTCGCCGACCACATTGCTCGCCGACGACCGTTCGACCCCGCTCGACCAACTACCGTCAGGTAGCCAAAAGCTCGACCTGTTAAATCCACTGCTTTTCGCGCCATCTTCAATCTCCTTTGCTGTAAACCATCCCCTGTTTGTCAACACCTTGTGCCCCGAGGTCATTCGGACCCCCCAGCAGTCGATAACATCCTGCGTGCCTTGGCGTGCGACCCCGCTGGTGTTAACCCAGGCTGTGCCGTCCCAGATGGAATCCTTCGTCGTTACGCTTTCTATGTTTACCCAACCCCGCTTGGTTAGCACCTCTGTGCCTTTTGCCAAGCACAGCTGCAGGCACTTGATGGTGCGCGCGGCCGCGCCAAAGGCTTCGACCCCGTGCACATCCAACTGCATGAACATGTCGCGCTCCATGTCTCCGTACAGCTTGCGCGCTTTCATGGGCAGGTCGACGAACACGTCGGTGATGATGGGCTCGCGCAGATCGAAGTAGTCCTTGGCGTCCACCGTCAGGCAGATGTCGCGCAGGATGTTCTGAATCTCGGCCTGGGCGTGGGGCAGGGGGCTGATGCCGAAGCCGTTGTGGTTGCGCTGGAACCAGCGCTGCTTGAACGCCTCATAGGTCAGGCCCAGGCGTGCGCCCTTATCGAGGAACCAACTGATGCCCCATAAATCTGAAAGGCCGTTGCTGCAGGGCGTGCCTGTCAGGCCGATAAAGCGCTTGATCTTGGTGTGGGCCATCTTGGCCAATGCCTGAGCGCGCACGCTGCCTTGGTGCAGACGAAACCCCTTCAGCTTGGACACCTCGTCCGCTACCACTGTGCGGTAGGGCCACCGGGGGCCCCAGTATTCCACCAGCCACGGAAGATTTTCAAAGTTGCAGGTGTGAATGGGCGCATCCATACGCACTGCCATGCGCCTTTCGGCCTCACTCCCGATGATCGGGATGATGGATATGTGGCGCAGATGCGGCCATTTCGTTGATTCATCGGGCCAAGTTGACCGTGCCACCCGCAGAGGGGCCAGCACCAGGGCCGGATAAATGTCGTCTTCAACAAGCGACAAAATATCAAGAGCTGTCAGCGTTGACACGGTTTTTCCGAGGCCCATCGCCACGAACAGATTGCACCGCTTGTTGGCGATGATGTAGTTGATGATGTCGTGCTGGTACTGGCGCAGGGACAAGGTCATGCCGCCACCCCTTCAGGGAACTGCAGGCGCTCGGCCTTGCCTGCAGCCTGCAGTTTCTTGAGGCCGTTGACGGCACGCTCCAGCAGCTGCACCGTGGTGCCCGGGTCGCGCATCTGCGCGTCGTGCACCTCGATGGCGGTGATCACAGCGGTCAACTCCAGCCCGGTGAACAGGAATTTGGGCCGCTTGCAGGCAGCGCGAATGGCTTCCTGCGCAGCTTCGATCTCGGGCAGCCAGTCAGACCCCTGGCCCATGCAGCACAAGGCGTTGGCAATGTTCAAAGCGTTCACGAGAAACTCAACCTGCGCCTGGGTGGCGTTGCCGGTGCGCACCGCTTCGATAGCGCCGTGGTTCTTGATACCCAACAAGGTCATCTCCTCCTGGGCAGCGGCCACCGGCTTGAGCCCGGCCAGAACGTAGCCCAGCGCATCACGCATGACGGGCTTGGGTTTGTATTTGCTGCGTTTTCTCATGTTGCCAGCAGCGCGTCAACGCCCTCGATACTGTCGATCACCACCACGCGCTGGCCCATAGCGGTCATCCTGTCGTGCTCGCGCTTCTGGTGGGGCTTGGCTTTCTCGCCGGGGGCTTTGAGCTCGACCCAGATAGACGGGGTGTTTGACACCCAGTCTGTCAGCGGGCTCACGATCTGGGGCAGCATCACCAGCCGGTCGGGTGCGCCGCGGCGTCCGATCCACTGCACCTTGCGGACCTCACCGCCCAGCGCCTTGACGCGGCCAACGAGGTAGTTTTCAATCGCGCTTTCTCTCATGTCAGTCCTTGGTTACGTCATCAAAATCGTCGGCGGTCACTTGGGTGGTCTGGCAGGCGTGGGGTTTTTTCATGTCTTCGTCGTAGAGCCGCCAGCGCACGCCGGTGTGCACCCAAGCCACGGCAGTTGACCGGCAGAACTTGCAGCGTGGGGTGAATACTGGACGGCGTAGCTCGTGGTCGAAACTGCCCCCGCCGAGGTGTCCTTCAGGGTCGTGGATGTCGTGGTCTGGGTCACCAAACTCATCTCCGAACCCGTTTACGTATGCCCAGTCAACCATGGTCAGTCCTTTTTGTACCTGTAAGAAGTGAATCCAGCGGCGGCCAGCGGCATGTCTGGCGCCCAGGGGGGATTGGCTGCGAGCAGGCTGCTCAAGTGCTCGTGGCCGTAGTCGTCGGTGTCGGGGGCTTCGGTAAGGACTTCGTCATGCACCGTGAGCGTTATGGCGTACCCCGCCGCTTCGATCTTTGGCATGTTGCAAGCGAGCACGTCCCTCGCTATCGCCTGGATGGCGTTCTCCACCAACTTGCCCGAGTAGGTACGGATGCGCGCCCACTGGCGGCTGTACTGGTTGACCCCCATGTAAGAGACTGTCCCATCAACGATGCGTGGTGACGGGTAGCACAGCGCGCGGCCAGACGGTAGCCCAACCCGCAGCCATTGCCCATCGCGGCGCACTTTGAGAGCACGGCAGGGCATCGTTTCGCCGGGGTTGTCGATAGCCAGGCGTACAGTGTCTTCCAGCTCGCGCCAGAAAGAGACGGTCATGGGGTGGGCATTGCGCCACACACGCTTGACCGTTTCGCAAGCCACAAAGGCGTCCTCCGCCAACTCAAAAGTATGATTTTTCTTTTTAACGATCCATTCATAGAACGACCGCGCTTCCTCGACCGCCCAGCCTGGGGCAACGGCCAGCACCTTGACAGCCAAGTCGTCTAGGTCGATCCCGTAAGCACTGGCGAACGTCACGAAGCCCCCCACTCCTGACGCGTATCCTAAAGCCAGCTCCTGAACTTTCCCGATTTGTCTTTGGTCTTTGGTGACGCTGGCCGGATCGACGTTAAAGCTCTTGCCGTACGCCAGTTTGTAGAGATCGGGCCCGGTGCCCGCGTCAAAGTCGCGGAACGCTTGCACCTTCCAATCCTCGCCTGCAGCCCACGCGAGCACGCGGCCTTCGATGTTAGACAGGTCGGCCACGACCATTTTCTTGCCGGGCGGGGCGATGATGCACCCGCGCATGGCGGAAGAGCACAGCTCCATGACATTGTCAAAGATAAGGTCAGCAGCGCCCGCCTTGAGCGCTTCAATGCCCATGTCGATCTGCTTTTGTTTAAGCGTTGGGCGCGCTAGGTTTTGAGGCTGAAATAAACGGCCAGAGTTTGAGACTATTCGCCCATCGCACAGAAATCTGTTGCGCGGTCCGGCGTTCACAATGTCGTAAGTGTTCACTCGCACAGCGCGCTCCTCTTTTTTGCCGTTGTCTCCAATAGCGATGCGGTGCGCGTTGCCATGTACGCGGCGTATCTCTGCGGGTCATTCTTTAACTCCGCCCAAAAGGCCTTCAGACCCTTGCTGGGGGATGTCAGTCTGTAGATATGGAACATGATTCACCTTTCCAAATTGGTAGATTTTTTTCTTTTGCTTCGAGCAGCGTTACGCTGTCGCTACTCGATAAGTACACGATGTGCTGCGCGGTAGCCGTGATGCCGTCATGCCGAATCACTTCTTTGACGCCGCTGAAAACCACGCCCTCATGTGCCACCCACTGGGTGCCGTCCCACACGAGGTCTTCCGCGCAGACTTCTTGAATGGGCACCTGGCGAATACGGTCGTCGGGTTGTTTAACCGTAACGAGCGAGCCCTCCGCCAAACACCAGCGGCCAGTGCGGGCCGCGCCATTGAATTGCAGAATGCCGCGCAGACGGCAGTCGCCACTGACTGCCCTGTCAAGGGTTTTGTATTTAGCCGTGCTGCTGGTGGAAGCCTGCAGCCGCACCAACAAGAGCGCGCGCAGTGCCGGGTCCGTGTCCGAGTCATCCACCACGCGCTCAACCGTCGCCATTTGCAGGTTGTCCATAACAACCCCAAAACGCTCGGCGATGTACAGTTTGGTAGCCTCGCCTTGCGTCGTGCTGGCCAGCTTCTCCTCGGTCATCTCGACAGTACGCTTCGCCAGCTCGGCCTGGGCTTCGTCCACCGCTGCCAGCGCGCCCCTGACTAGGTCCATGTCGATGGCCACGCCTCTGTCGTTGATGCGTTGGTCCATGTGCCATAGGTCGAGCTCGGCGCCCTTGTAGTTCCAAGTCGGCAGACGTTTGTGCACCTCGCGCATGGCTTCAATGTCGAGCACAGCGTAGTCCACAAAACGCTGCCAGTCTGCCGGGTGTGTTTCGCGGGTGGCGCGGCGGATTTTTGAAGACTTGGGGCGGGGCTTGCAAAATGTTTGGATTAGGCGGCGGCCGTCTTTGTCCTTGGCCTTATCAGTGGGAACCCGCAGCACCTCGCATAGCTTCCCCAGGTTGCCCGGCATCCCGTGGCTGAAAGCCTGCGCCATCGTGTCGCGCCAGTCCTCCACGGGGCGGTTGAAGCCCCAGACGTGGCGCAGTACCGTGCGATCAAAACTGCTGTTGTGCGCCCACAGTTCGCCCGCACCATTCATCAGCTCAATCAACTTGTTGGGGTCCGCTGACGGGTCGGTCATGTCCATAGCTTGGGCCGGTTCGTCATCTACCGCCCAGGCGAAAATCATGATTTCGGCGTTGGCCGCGTAAGCATGCGTACCATATGCGATAGGGGTTTCCGAGTAGGTTTCTAAATCAAGCCAGAGACGCATGCCGTTTTTCCTTGTTTGCTTTTGGGAAGGACCGGTTTTGAATTCCTACCCTTCTCGAAAGCACCCGGCACGAAGCCGGGGCCGTTGGGTTTAGGCCAAGTCGTCGGCAGTAGCGCCTTCGCTCACGTCGTCAAAGTCGTCTTCGCTGGCGGCACGGCCACCTGCGAACGCATCACCGTCGCGGTAGAACTGGACACCGCCAAGCACTGCGTTAATGCGCTTGCCGTAACTGTTGTCCTGTCCGTAGAGCTCAAGCGTGGCGTTCACGTAGCAGCCCGAATATGGCTTCCCGTCGGACGCCGTCAACGGGGTTTTGTCGGTGTTCAGCACCAGCGGGCGGATGGTGCTGCGCGCGCTGATGAACAGGTTGCCAGCGAAACCGTCGTACTGGGCCTTGCTGTCGCCGTTGTGCAGCGCGGTTTTGTCCGCTGCGCGCAACTGCTTGAGCATGGTGTCGGCCTTGGCGCCCCACTTTTCCTTGGCCACCTGCTCGATGGCGTCATTGATTCCCTTGACCTGGGGGTCAATCGGGTCGATCAGAAAGTTGGCCGAAAAGGCGGCCTTGTCGTCACCGCTGACGGCTTTCGCCTCAAACAGTTGGGGGAAGGCCAGGCGGACGTTTTTGAGTTTCAGTTTCATGGTGTTGCTCCTTTAGCAAAGGTCAGAGGTTTCAGGGGGTGGGAGAGCGGTCATGTCGTCAAAATCGTCTTCCACTGCGGACATGACCAGCGCAGGGCGTTTGTCGGACTCAGGGGCGATAGACGGTTTGCCGTCTGCTTGGGTGATGATCTCCAGCACCTTGGGCCACTGGCGGGGGCCAATGACCTGTTCTTTGAACAGCTTCTCTGCTGTCGTAGGGCTGATCACCTTGTAGTCATACATGCGGTCGTGGGGCACGCGCATCTTCTTCAGCAGGGCCTCAGCGTCGTCCTGGTTGGACCATTGGCGGTTACCCTTCTTGCCCTGCACCAGCTTGAAGCCGGGCACCGAAGTGCCAGCCAGCAGCCTGCGCTCGACTTCAGCGCGAACTGCTTTCACCCAGCCCTCGATCAGATCGGCAGAGCGCAGGGCCCTGGCCAGGTCGGGCTCGGCAAAAGTTGCCGGGTCACTGATGTGGTCGAAGTCGTCCACGGTCGCTGGTGCACTGCTCACCTGCATCGACACTTCCATGCGCAGCGCCGGGCAGGTGGCCTTGGCGCGGCAGAACTTGCAGGCATGCTCGCTGGGGTTCAGCGGCGCATCGGGCTTGCGGGTTGCATCAGCCGCCTCAGCCGCCTGGGCGCCGAAAGCCATCAGGTCTTTGACCGGGATGGTCCACTCGCTGACCCAGTTAAGCCGGGGCTGGTGAATGACCATCCGCACCCGCTCGAAGTCCTGGGCCAAGCTGAACTCGTAGTAGGCGGCCAGCGCGTAGATCATCAGCTGGGGGTTGTCCTCAGCACTCACCACCACGCCCATGCCACCCTTGAGGTCCACGACGATCAGCTCGTCCTGGGCCAGGATAACGGTGTCGCTGGTGCCGTTGGCGTCGTCCTCTCCGGTGATGTCGCCGATCGGCAGCTTCTGCTCGACCAGCAATTCGCCGCCGGTGCTGACCACCAAGCCGCGCACGTAGTCCACGTACTGCTGCACGGCCACGGCGTGGTCGCTGGTGAAGACGGTGTCGAAGCCGTCACGGCTGAAGGTCTGGCCAACATACTTGACCGCGGGTTCCCCCTTGGTCAGACACAGCTCGGCCACCGTGTGCATCGAGGTTCCCTCGGCCGCATACTTGCTGGGCTTGTCCTCCAGCCCCCGGCACAGCGCCACGCTGCCCGGACAGGTCATCCAGCGACTGGCGCTGGACGGGGACAGTTCAGCGTGTGCCATTACGCAAGCTCCTTGAGGAAGTCAGCGTACTGCTCGGGCTTGAGCATGGTGCCCTTGGCGGCGCCGAACTTGCCCAGCGCAGCCACCACCTTGGCCCGGTCCACTTTGACGGTGGCGGTGATGGCCGCGGCCACCTGCTCGTAGGTTATCTCAGAAGGGGATGCCACCACAGGTGTGGCTGCCACAGGTGCCGGGGCCGCCGCCGATGCTGAGGTAACCGTCTCGGGCGCAGTTGGGGTAGGTGCAGGCTTTGGGGCCGACACCTCGAGGACCGGCACGCCCCCTGCTTTGATGACGGTGTGCTCACCGGCGGCGACAGCCCCCTGAGCGGATTTGGCGTTGCTGGCCAGGACGTTCCACGCGGCGATGAGTTTTTTCATCGTGTCGGTGTTTTCCTGGATGACTGTTTCAAGTGACATGGTGCTTTTCTCCTTAGGTAAAGCGGGTTGGGAAAGGGTTTCTTCAATCACTTCGCCCGAGGGGGCGAACATGGGGAGGGTGGACAGGGGCTCGAAGAACCCGGCGATGAGCTCTTTGGCCGTTTTGCGTTTTAGGCCAGCGTTGCCGAACAAATTGCCGTTCAGGCGATCCTGGTTCAAGGTGTAGTAGTCAATGACGTACGTCTCCACACTCATGCCCGGGTAGAAAGCCGGGAACTCGCGCTTGTCCTTGGTGGCGTTGATGCGTGCGCGGAACTGTTTGGCAGTTGGCAGCTTGCGGGCCTTGTCGACAGCCTGCAGCACCTCGGCCTCGCGGCCGGGCTCGTCTCTGACTCGGTACATCTCACGGCCAATGCGGATGGTTTTCATTGCTGTACACCAGAAAGTTGATTGACTTCAGCCTGCACGTCTTCGATGGCCTCAATCTCTGTCGGGCCGTCCAGCAGCTGGGCCACGGCCAGAAGGAGAGCGATCAGGGCCCCCAGCAGGGCGTTGACCAGGGCGTTCATGGCGTCATCCTCAAATAAGCGCCCAGGTAGTCGTGCAGGTACTGCAGGTCTGGCCTGGCCAGCGTGATCTGCAACTGACGGACCTTGGCCCGGCGGTCTTTGGCGCCAAGCCATTGGCTCGACACCTCCAGGCTGTGGGCGCCCGGCATGACCTTGATGGGGGTCACGCCCAACCTGTATGTCCAGTCGCCGTTGCTGGTGAGAAGTAATACGCTCATGGCAGCACCTCTTTGCCTTTTGAAATGGCCAGGCTCACCTGGCTGTAAAGGGCGTCTGTGTCGTCCAGCCCGTTGCGGTACGCCGCGCTGTGCTCACGGAAGCTGTCGTGCAGCTGCTGCAGGGCGGTGAGAACTTCAGGCAGAGCTCGGATAGCGATTGACCCCGCCCTCAGTTCTTCAGGCGTGAACTCCCCACCTCCGATGGTTGCGCTCTTGCGCTCCACAAAGGCGTTGCGCATGTTGGCGGCCAGGGTGTAGATGTCGCTCATGGCAGCACCTCTTGGAGTTGGGCTCTGAGATAGGCTACGTCTTCTTGTGTGCCCTTTGCAAAGTGCCAGTTCCACTTGCCGCTGAAAGGGTTCAAAGTGCCGAACCCCACCTTGGCTTTGGCGGCTGGAACGTCGTCAAACTTGGCGGCCAACCAGGTGTCGTAAGCCTTGCACTGCAGGGGACCGGCGATGGTGGTCAGCACAAGGCCGTAGCCCTGTGCGACTTCCACTGCGCCCAGCTCCTTGAGCATGGCCGTGCATGCGGCCTGGAAGTCGAAGCGTTTCATGCTGCCACCCCACTCTTCAGGTTGGCCATGCTGTCGGCCAGGGACCAGAGGGCCCGGTTCAGCTTGACGTTCTCGTTGACGCCGTTGACTGCGCGGGTGGTCATGCGGCGGCCTGTGGTGCCGCGACCTTGCACGCCACCGTCGATGAGTGACTCCTGCACCCGGTTGAAGGTGGTCCACAAATCAGACCCGCGGTCCTCGTAGCGACGCGCACGCAGCACAGAGCCGGGCGCCACCGGTGTGCTCTCGGGCTCCCAGCGCAGCTGCAGCGCAGCAGATGCGAAGGCCAGTTGCTCGTCGGGCGCCAGGTTGATGCCCTTGTATTGCTCGATGCGGTCGGTGGCGATCTGCAGGTTGTCGAGCACACGGGTGGCACCCTCGATGACATCATCGACCACGTTGCCGCTGTGGCGAACGCGCACGTCGTTGCAGACGTCACCGGCGATCAAGCCGTTGGAGCACACAAACCGGAACACGCCAGCCATCAGCTGATAGCTGCTGGTGCCGTCATGGCTGTTGATCAGGATGATCTCAGGCACTTCACCTTGAGTGCTGATCTGGCTGGCATGGCGCATGCGCACCATGTGCTTTGTGAATTCCTTGCGGGACTGGTCACGCACCATGGTCTGGCGCACTTCGTATGGCTGGAAGCCCTCAGAGCGCAGACCGTCGAGCACGTTGATGGTGGGGATGAAACCGTACCGGTCACCACGAGACTCGTGGGCTTCAGCGGCCATCACACTGGGTGCGTACTGGCGGATAGTTTCGTTGGACAGGGGGTAAGCAGAGCGGAATGCTGATTGCTTGCTGGACTTGGCGTAACGGTACATGGTGGACATGGTGAGCTCCTTGCTGCGGGGTTGATGTGGGGAATCCACATTGGTCTGGCCGAAGCCAGAACAATGAAAACTCAGAGGTCGTACAGGCTGATGGAAGTGGAGGTGCCCTCGACGGTGCAGTCGTCGATCTGGCGGGGTGTCAGCAGGCCCTTGACCAACTTGGTGTCCAGGCGGGCAGTGGTCTTGGTGGAGATCACGGCGCGGTAGACCTTGCCAACGACCTCGTCAAACCCGGAGGCCTTGAGGCTGGCCTTGAGCACGTCGGCTTGCTTGTTGAGCAGGCTGATCTGGGCGTTAAGCGCGCCGAGTTCGTCGACTTGACGGACGGCCAGGTTGTTGATCTGGCGAGGGGAAAGTGTGGTTACTGACATGGTGAGCTCCTTGCTACGGTTGATGGGTACTGATTTGTTTCAGTGGTTGTAGTATCGGGCAACCGTTATGCGTTGTCAACGGTTTTCCGGTATTTATTTCAAATAAGTTTTAATCGTAAACGGTTTACCGATATTTAAAAGCTATCAAGAGGCTGCGTGGGTGAACAACTTGCGCTTGGTGATGGTCCAGCGCTCCAGCACCGGGCGGCCACTGTCCTCATCCACTGCTACGTAGGCCACGCCCTGGCGGACGATGCCGCAGCGGTAGCCGTCCAGCACGTCGATCTTGTGGATGAGATCATGGCTCAGGCCCCAGGCGTCGTCGGTGTTGGGCTTGAACGTGAACCAGCACTTGGTTTCTGGCACGTAGAACTCGCCGCCGTCGTTGGCCACGATGGTGTCGTACTTCAGCATGTTCAGCTCCTGGTGTTGATGACAGCGACGAAGTCGCATTTGTTGAGGGTTGCCCGGTACTTGTTGGGGTTAGCCGTCGTCATTTTCAGCCTCCATTGCTTGCTGATCGTATTTACAAACTACCAACTTCCTGATAGCTCTGACATAGCAGGTAGCTGTTTTGTGCCAGAATTCTTGAAAGCCAGGGTTAGATGAGCTTAAGTAATGGTTCCAGACGCTATCCTCTGAATACTCCGATGCTGACCAGTAAAAGCCTTCTGGACTGATCATGTCGCTGATATTGGCTCCAATTAGCGCCATTTCAAACTGGTTTGGAAGTCTCGCACCGTCGCCAAGACTTGCAGCCCATGCCATTCCATCCTTCCAGGTCATTCTCTTTTTTGGTGGCATATCATCCAGTAGCACGATATGGCTGTCAGGCTCATCGTCAAATCCACGGGCTATACCCGCATAAATGCCATTTTGTTCTGGCCAATGTTGGCCAATTTTTGGAATTGTTGCCT
>Ga0210043_1001585_pt1 | contig 18013 bp, 15 predicted proteins | sample CryGeymet201501t_FD_183990 | JGI IMG/M metagenome (GOLD analysis project Ga0210043, IMG submission 183990) | Groundwater microbial communities from Crystal Geyser aquifers in Utah, USA - Crystal Geyser metaG 2015-01t (SPAdes) (version 2) | ecosystem: Environmental > Aquatic > Deep subsurface >... | reverse complement strand
ATACCCTGCAATTACTCTATCGTTTAATGGGTCTGTATAAACTAATTGATTTAGTATTTCTCCATTTACGTCTAACTCAATACCACCTATAATTGAAATTGTAGCAAATTCAGTCCAACTATCAACTCCATTATTTGTGTATTTACTGTTTACTCTTCTTTGAATAATAATATTAGCTATTTGATTATTCAAATTAGCAATTGGGATAGTTAAAACTACTTTACCATTATCATCTTTAGTTAAAGTAAATCCAGTAGGGTTGTTTGGAGCAACTCCACTTGCTGGATAGTAATCATTTAAGTAAACAATTGAACTACTTAATGCTTCAAAACTATGACCAGTTAGAGCATTCCCGCTTTTATCGTATGCAATTACTTTGTATTTATAAGCTAAAATAGAAGTTTTACTATCTGTTACGCCATATAAAGTAAATTGCTCACTTAAAACTTGCTCTTTCTTAGCTATGGTATTTCTGCTTGCACTTGCTATAAAACTACCATCGTCAGCCAATACATATTTACCAGCTGAGTCTTGGATAGCTAATTCATAATACTCAACATCGGAAGCAGTCCTATTCCAATACAAAAGCAATTGTCCAGATGTCCCTAAAACTCCTTTTACTTTTGGGATTCCAGGTGCTGCAATATCTGTAAGATCTACGGAATTTGTACTCTCCTTTATAGAACTTTCATTCCCATTAAGGTCATAAGCCGTTACTCCATATTTATAAGTCCCATTTTCAACTGTTCTATCAACAATATCAAAAATATCCGAACTCTCGTATGGGCTTTTTGTGTCGGCTATTTGAACCCAACTTTCAACAACTCCAGCAGTTACTTTCCCCCTAAATATCATGAAACCACCCAAATCTTCTGGCATTTGGATAGTATATGCCATCCCGTTTGGGTTGAATTCTAAAGGTTCTTTTAATACTATTGTTGTAGCATCGTTACTTTTTATTTGTACATTTACACTATTTATGTATAAATCCCACCCTTTCCATTGGTCAACAGTCCAGGCCTTGGTATTATCCACCATTTGGTCAAAAGTTGTTGTTGGGACTGATGTAATTGTCCCAGTTACACTATCTTGTTTGTTGATTGTTATTCTAACGTGGAACGGACTTATACTTAATATATCACCAACCGTTAAGTTCGTAAAAGCTGAACTAAGTTGTATAGATGTTAAATTGCTTGCCGTAGCTCCGTTTGCACTAATTAAGCGAGTTTCTCCAGAAGTAGCATTAGTTATTTGTTTGCCAACCAATTCATCTGCTTTAACTCCGATAGCCCCAGAAATGACAAAAGTATCGTTATCTACAATTGAACTAACTGCAATATCTGTTTCATCGGTTACATTTGGGATTTCTTGCGGAGTTGCTGTAAACCCAATAACACTTGGAGCAAATTCGTCTATAACTGCTTGCGGGGTCTCACTAACTACTGCGGTTGCTGGGTTGTACCCACTATGTAGGCTATCGTTATTATATTTATCTATTAACACCCATGCAAATTTTGCATAGGTTTTCACATTACTTGATGCGTTTAAGTAAGTAAAATCTAAAGCAGTTTGTCCTTCTTGAATGCCGAACCTACCTATGTATGTTCCAGCTGCACTATCTACATCTGCACTTAAAACTGCATATTTAGCCCAAATATCAACTGCAACAACATCTGCATCAATCCCGCTTATTCTACCTTTCCACCCACCAATTTTACCAACCGCTGATATTCCAGAATTCCCAACAGTTGGTATTTGCGAGTCAGTCGATTTTACGTACTCGCTAAATTGATACCAATTGCCAACATTACCACCCCAATCAATAGCTCTAATTCTATATTTGTATTCGATTATGTTCGGATTGTAAGGTTCAAGATTAAAATCAATATGTTTTTTATTGAGGATACTTCCACTTTCAATCAAACTTGCTTCTGCAATTAGAATAGTTATGTATGGTTCATCAACCAAATTAACACTACGGAGTCTTTGAATTTCATATCCTTTCAAATCTCCATTTGAATCTATAATTTCATCAAACTCTATTTGAATAGCACCGTTATTTAATGACACTTGTGATGCGTTTGTTATAGTATTTGGGATACTACCTGCACTCGGACGATAATTTGTAGAATTGAAATTTAATTTTGTTGTGTAAATAGGCTGTCCTAATATTTCACTCCCAGTTGAATTAGCCCAAACACTTAAAGGACTAACCTTATATAAAAATTTCTTTGCTGTGCCTGGAGTCTCAATACTCGCTTTGCTTAAAACTAAACCTCTATCTATATATTTTTCAGCATTTATATACCCAACAAGTTCCCAATTTGCTGAAAGTGGTAAATCTCCTTCCTTCATCAAATTATCGCTAAGGCTTGGCTCTGTTGATATATTCCCAACCGCTCTTTCTATTTTATAAGATGATAAATTTACACTATTGCTAAGACCATAAGAGAGTTCTAAATAACCAACCCCACCATTAACAGTTACCAAAGGTAATAATTTTGTGCTATTAGAGTCTGCACTTACTCCACTAATCCCAGTGGTATCAACACTAAAAGTTATCTTGCTATTTACATAATTAACATCTTCAGCATATCTTGTTTTAGATACTCCGCTTTGTGTAAATATTATTATTCTGTTTTGTAAATAAGCTCTCGCTTGTGCTTGCGATGTGACAGTCCAACCACTTGGAACAGACATTTCAAAAATACTACTCGTTGCATTCCAAACTAAATCATTTAATTGTTCAATATCATCAAATTCTGGGGCAATATCATCAACTAACTTAAAAGAACTTTTCTTTAATGGGACATTTAAACTATTAACCCCACTTGAATTTAACAACTCTAAGTTTCCAGCTTTATCGCTTGCCAATACCCAAAAATAGTAATATTTACCATTTACATAATTATTAAACTCAAAAACATAAATATTTTGCGAATTGTGTTTTGGGGTTCTATCGCTATTGGTTACAGTCCCAGTAATAAGCTCTGAATAAATATTTCTTAATCCAAGAACATTATTACTATTACCACTATCGCTATAACTTGGTATATTATCAACATTCAGCAACTTACCAACAATAGAAGCATTGCTAAAATCTGCGTCCGTTTCGTTTCCTAAATCGCTTGCTTGAGCATAAATGTGCAATTCGCTAACACCACTACCAACATCAGTTGTTTTGTTAATGCCAATTCTATAAACTTTTTCGTGGATTATTTGACTAATATTCATCTTCTTTCCTTAAATAAAATTTAATTCTTCAACTCCAGTGAAAACTGGAGCATTTATTTCAGTTGCGTCTGGGGGAGTATTATCATAATCGGTTTGTAAATCAATAGGCAGTTCTCTACCATAGCCTAAAAAATACCAACCATCTGCCCCAATATTTCCACTACTATCTAAAGCTCTTATCCAAACAAATTTCCATTTGGTTTTATCCCCCGAAAACGATAAAAATATCTTGTCAGTCGCGTTTGTAACAAAGTCTGGGACTGCATTATCGTCTGGGCCTGGCTTAGAACTCGGGGTATCTGGGTTATATAGCGTAGGGTTACCACTAAGTAAAACGTCTGATTCTTCAACTTTCCATTCAAATCTATCAAAATCTTGCGGAATTGAATTGGTCGAAACTTGAAAACCAACTCCGCTTGAACTTTCAGTGACCAAAGGGATTGAAAACACTATTTCATTTACTGTGTCTCCAGCAGTTTCGTTTGCCCACTCACTCCAAATAGATTTTTGTCCGTTTGACTTTACACTTCTTATTCTAAACGAATAGACCACGCCAACAGTTAAGTTCCCTATTACCTTTTTTGTTGTCCCAACATAAGTAAAATCATCTAATTTGGATGCTTTTATAGTCGTTCTATAAAATATAATATCTCTGTCTGATGGTGCTACTTCTAACTCAAACTCTTTTACGTCTTCTTCTTTTGTTGTTATAAGAGTCCCATCTATTATGATTTTAGTTAGTCTTTTACTTTTCTTTCGCATTATTAACCTATATTAAATTTTCAATAAAGTCGCACGAAGTATTATCTGGCGGAGTTGTATCTTTTTTTGGCAAATTTTCTTCTATTGCTCTTTCAATTGCTGTTTGGATGCTCGAACTTATGCTCTTTTTAACTGTACTCTCTATATAATAAGCATCATTCCTCTTAACAGATGGTCTGTCTGGTTCAAGTATTAAGTGACCATTTGGGTCTTCGGCTACGCTTAAAGAATTTAATACTTTATGTATGTTGCTTAGTTCATTCTCAACCTTTTTACCTAAATTAGCAAGGCTCTCATTACCACCTATTTTAGTTAGTCGTTTCAGTATCATCCGAACCGTCCAACATACATAGGTTTCCAAAGTAAACCGATTGCTTTAATTCTTAACTTACCCCAAGTGTTATCATAAAAACCACCTACTGCAATTTCAATTACTCGTCCTATTTGTCCTGGCGCAATACTCCAGCTAAAATGTGTTTGTGTTGAAGGAATTATTTTGCTAACCCATGCTCCACCATCTAAACGGTAATAAAATGTACAATTACTACTAAAATTATAATCAATCCACAATTTCCCAAGTATTAACCTATTTGTGTCTTTAATCCCCTCTCCCAAAAGCGAAATATCCATAGGCGTGCTTTGCCAAATAAATTGAGTAGGACTGCCAACTGTTACTTCTTCGAGAACAAATTTACCGTATTCGTCTGTTGAAGGGTATCTAGTTGTAACTGGCTTTACTCCTGGTATAACGTCATAGTCTAAAGTCCAAACCTTACCAGCCCTATCTAATGCAACTGCATTGCCATCTTTATTCGTGTCATAAGCTATTATATTTGGTAGTTCATATAATTTTGTTTTTAACCAACCAAAATCTTTCAAGAATAGCATACCAGAAGTGCCCCCCTCTGCGGCTGCTAATGGTGCGTTTATTCTATAACCATTTTCTTTTTCTTCTCTTACTGCTATTATTGCTGTTTTATCTATAATACCTTGATATAATTCGTTGATGTTTTTTGTAACATCAAAATCATTTATCCCATCACTAGCTATAACTCCATATTCACTAGCCCAACAAATCCTATCTCCAAAATTCACAATTGACTTTGCAGAAATACTTCCATTACCAAAGCTTAAATCCCTTACTGCCCCGCTTTGTGGATCAACTGTTTGCTTACTGTTCTGTTTAATGGCTAATAAATCCATATTTGGTAATACATCAAGTCCTATAACGTTGTTTCCATCTCTGCTTTCTAAGTTGTGGAAATTACCAGTAGTGATAACATCTGTCATTGGCGCTCCACTACCACCGTAAGGGGAGAAAAATAGTATATTTTCATATCTTTTATCAATATAACCGTTAAGTAGATGCGTTCTATCTTGTGAAACAATGGCTAAGTCCCAACTTTTAACGTAGTTTAGTGTTGGTTTGTAGCCTAAATTTGCTATAAGTTTTGTCCCTTGCCCTAATGTCCAATCCGCATAAGTGACCCTTGCACCTCTGACTTGGTTTCCTATTGTTGGGACTACTAAATCAGAACCCGTACCATCTTCCACAAACAATAAATAACCATCGCTATCAATTATAATATATTCTGGCACATCCCCCAAAACTGTGTTTATTGTTCGGTCATAATCTTGTAAATCAAAATTTCTAACTAAGAAATAATCTGTATTCCTTTGTCCTCCACTTCCAGTTGCCATATAAAGGTCAAATGATGTTGTCCTTTTATTCATTCTCGCAAAATCTATTTTGGGGGTTATTTGCAAAGTAACCCAATTTTTTGCGTGCCAGATTGGTATTGTTAAAGTACCTTCTGCCACTTTGTAAGAATTATACCCATCTAAGTTCGCAACAAGGACGAAATAACATTCATCTAAAATATTATAGAATGTATTACTTAGTTTGCTTATTTCTTCGTCTGTTTCTCCCACAATAGGCTTATCATACACATACGAATAACCAGTTTGTATGTTGTAAATATCACTACCATCATCCAAAGGGAAATAAGGGTCAACTACTAACCCGTTTATACCTCTTGGCGTGAAAGATGGGTATGGATTTACCTTAAATTCTTTTATATCAAAACTTCTATTCCTATAACCAATTGAAAGCCCTACCCTATTTTCAAAGCCACCACAGGCAAATCGTAAATCATTAAGAATGTTGTGGAAGTGAACATCTTTAGCCATTGCATCAAACATACCCTCTAAATACTCTTTTGGTATATAATTACGGTATAGATAGACAGTATCGCCATTCACCCAACCAGTTTTATCGATTTGCACTCGTCCATCATTAAGAACCTCTATTATAGTGCCAACTCCTACAAGCGGATTAGTTATGTCCTCAATTCTCCATCCATAAGGGAACGGGTCTTTTATGGTTGGGAATCCGCTTAAAGTCATAATAGAAACTTCATTAACCGAGACAATCTTTGTCATTACAACTTCATTCAACCATTGCCAACCATCAACCCATTGCGTACTATCCCAATAAGGTCTTATTGACATCAAAAGCAATTGTTTATTGGCTATCCCTGAACCACTAACCGCAGAAACGACACCTTTCTGGACAACTAAAGTTACTTCCCTTTGATCGTCTTTATCAAACTGCGACATGAAAAAGGTTTTGACCCCCAATTGGTGCGCAGGCAAAGCATTATAAACATTGGGATAAACCGGAGCTGCATAAGTGTTAACGAAGCCTGGAGAATTGGTTAATTCTCCTTGCCGTCCTCTTGGGTCTAAATTTAAAATAGTATGTGCCTCAACCTTTGAAGCACCTACACTTCTGTTCATTCCCTTAAAATTTGATATTTCTGTTTCATTCCACATCAAATTTTACTTTGTTTCCCAATTTGTATAGCTTTCATTTCTGCTAAATTAGCTTGCTGAATGCGTTCAACCGAGTTTGAGACTGAATTTGTTAGCGTTTCTGGTGCTGCAACACGTAGCATTTCGTAAACTTTAATTTTTGCTTTGTCGATTACTAAGTCTACATATTTATCTTTAATATCAATTGTGTCATCTAAACTTGCACCGCTTTTATTTGGGGTTCTTGTGTAGTAAATATTAGCACTACTACCAATATTGACAGTATTGCCCCCGGCGTTTATTAAAATATTATTTCCAAGACGTGCATAAATAACTTTCTTTGAGTATTGTGGAACGTTTGTATGAAAATTTTCTAAGTCTTTTAACGAAACCTCTTTCCAAAGTCCATTTGTTGAATCGGTTATTTTTAGGATGTTATCAAATTGAATTGAAGATAGCGAAATTAAACTTGGGATACCGTCTGTAAGTGGGACTCCATAAACTTCCCCATAATCATTATGAGCAACACTCCCAAGCATTTCGGCAACAGATGAAATTGCACTATAAACTATATCGGACAGTATATCATCACCCAGAGTATCGTCTGTTAACGTATTTGATAACGCTCTTAATATTCCATAGACGCGCCCATTAGTCCAATTTTTTGATAAATTAGTTTCTGGCATTTTGTACTCCTCTAACTTGTTTGTTGTGAATCAATCTTGAACAATTGCTCTGCTATCTCGGCTATTTTCCCATTCCATTGTTCGGAGAACGGAGAATCATAAGTGCCATTTTGTGTAAGTGAACTACCAGTCGCAGGGTCTATTGGTAGTGCTATATAAATCAGCAAACAACTTTTAGTTACTGCACTATCACAAAAAAGAGTTAATTTATTCTGTGCGTAAACCCCAAGTTGGTTTGTAGTAGAAGGAGTGTATTGTGGGTAAGCCTTCGCAATAATTTGTGTGTACATTAACTGTTCTTGCATCTTCACTTTTTTTGAATCAGTTATGTTTATAACGTCTGTAATAATGAAAATGTCTAGGTAGGGGGTTGCTTTCGTCCACGTTAAAGTAGGCGTTCCCATAATCACGGTATAGCTACTACATGAAATTGTACTTACTGTTTTGAATAACTCTGGGAATATCTGTATGAACTTACCTTTATCGCCACCAACGCTAACCCAAATATCATTGAATAATTTTAGCATTGCTCGATTTACGTAACTCATGTAAACTTCTTTCGTCATTATGGTGTCATAATCAGCTAATGCTCCAGCAGTAATAGTCACTTGCATAGCTATTCTTCTGCCAAACTCTGTTATGATTGCATCTATTTTGGGTGTTGTTACTGCCATTACCAGTTCCCCTCAATCGTTTGTACCGCATTGGTTATGTAACCGTTTGATGCTAATTTATCTATCTGGTCTTCAAATTGTGCCATGTAAGGTGCTGCATCTTTTGGACTCAATGCTTGCGCTGTTGCGTATAGTTCAATTGCTTTATCCCAAATGTTTGGTAGTTCTGGTTCTACTGCCGCTGCAATAGTTGTCAATGGAGCTTGTAAATAGCACCACGTTTCTAACGACTCTCCGCCCACGATGTTATTCATCGGATATAGTTTTAAAGTATTATCAAACGTGGTAGCAAATAAAGGCTGTTCAGAAGTAACATCTGAATGGATAATATCATTCCATTCGCTACTATCAACTAAAACAATAGGAATATCCCAATCATCTGGGAGAATAAAATCTTTAATGTTCCTAATAGCACCACTAATAGCAGAAAGTGGATAATCTTCTTGGTCTTTAACTAAAGTAATATCAAATGCTTGCTCGGTAATTATTCTTGAAATAATTGTTTTTTGAGCTTCGTTCATATCATCATAAACAAAATCGGAATGAGTATCATCAACCGTAATAAATTTATTAAGATTCCTCATTACTCTACCAAAAATAAGAGAGCTTCTAGCCATTATATTTCTCTACTAACTCGTTTATCAAATCTTTTTTCCCCATACCAACTGGAACTTTTTTACCAATTTCCAGTTGGTAAATAGGTCTTAATTCATTAAACTTTTTAGCTTCCAAAATCTTTCTTGCTTCTTCTGGGTCGAATGTAGTTTGTGGGATAATTTGTTTAACTTCTGCCTTCTTGCCTATAACAATTTTCGTGTCGCCTTCTAGTTGTTTGAATATGGCATTTTTAGATTTTTTGTCATAAGGGCATTCTTGCAATAGTCTTAAAGCAATTGCATCTTGATATTCAACTTCGGTTTCTTTCCCATTGTAGCATTTTATAAGTTTCATATTTGATTTCTCATTTTGTTAAAATTAAAGGGGCATATTTCAGCCCCTAGTTAACTATATAGTGATGTCGTCTGTATCGTGTGTGCAGTAAACTAATGAGCTACTGTTTTCAACGAATGCGTGTGCGCCACCGCCTAAGAAGTTGTCATGGTCGAAGATGTCTGGTCGTGTAGCACCATAGATCATAGTCCCACCAACTTCTACTTTTTGACCGTGGTCTTTAATCATTTCTGTTAATTTGAATCCCTTGCCTTCTGCAAAGTGAATAGCACCTTGTCCGTAAAGGATAGCAGCGTTACGTGAACCTTCGTCTTGTGGATTGTCCATATATTCAGAAACACCATATTGAATACCAGATACTAAGCCATTGGTTGCACTTGCATTAACTGCGTCTTCCAATAGAGTCCCACCATCCCAAGTAACTGCGGCTGTCGCGGTTGCTGTGAAATAAGTACCAACTGCAGCACTTGTAGCACCAGCAGCACTCCAATTACTTGATGCACCCGCTACTGAAACGTAATAGATTTTACCTACTGTCAAAGTACCAGATGTTATTGCTGTACCAGTTACAACAAAGCCAGTATCTCCGGCAACTCTTGGTTTTGGAATTGTACCGTCAACAATTATGTATGCACCTTCAAATGGTAGTCCTTCCAAAGCACCAGTAAATAGAGTATTATCGCTCCCTCTTGAAGCAGCTTCCTTTTGATAACCAACCCATTCAGCATCTTGGCGTAAATCACGTGCCTGTGCAGAACTTATGAAGATCACAAAATAGTTTTTGCCACCAACTTCTAAAGGTTGAATTTTGTGTTTGCTTGCTAAGTAAACCATGTTTTTGATTGATTGTGCATTAAATCTGTCACCAGCTGTATCTGTCAATGTAGCAACTCCAGTAGCAACTGCATCTTCGTATGCGGGATTGAATGTACCACTAAAAGTTACTTTACCATTTCCTTGAACGTAGAAGTTTGGATGTGATTTTTTTGAATACCCACCACCATAAGTAGCATCACTTAGGTTAGTTGAATATCCTTCCAATGTTGAAAACACTGCTTCAAACCCTATAAATCTACTAAACCAGTCTTTTAAGTCAGCACCATCAGTGCTCATTAACTCTTTTGCAATGTTTTCTGGCATTGCTTGATAACTCATTTCGTTATCTCTAGCTTGCAAGGCTCGTCTTTTCATGTTAATAGCTGTTTTAGATTGGAACATCCCTCTTGGAGTTCCGGTGTCCTCTAATACTTGTGTACCAGTTACGCCTTTACCTTTCATTGGAACTAGGATAGGGATTTCTAACTCAACTCCACCGTTTGATTTCAGGTCTCTTATAACGTGGACAATTGCTTGTTTTGGCAATTTGGAATATGAATCCTTTACAGAACCATAAGTGCCAGTCTTTTTGAATTTGTCATAGTCAATCACAGAAAGCATTTGTGAAAGTTTTGATTTTAACCATATCTGTAAGTTTACGGTCTTTTGTAAATTTATTCGATAAAGTTCTTTTGAAGTGTTACCAATAGTCCCACCTAATGTAGCAAATGCTACGCCAGCAACCGCACCAGATGTCTCTACTGCGTAAAGAACTAGTGTCATAACCACTAATGCAAATAAGCCTAAATATTTTTTCATTTTGTTACCTCTTCTAAGAATTTCGTAATATTTCTTCCGCTTCTTCAAGAGACATATTATCGGTAACTACTTTGCCTAAAGTTTTAGATGGTGCTTTATTCACTAAATTAGAATTTGAAATACTTGGTGGTGGTTCTGCCGTCTTTCTTTGCGTGTATGCTTTGTCACCAGCTCGTTTTTCTTTTGAACTTATTATATCGTCCATGTACTTTTCTTTCAATGCAGCAATAAATCTGTCTCTCATAACAATAGGAACACCTTTCCTAATAAATACTACGTCTGGGTTTGCGTTTCCGTTCTTGTCATAGAGAACACTTTTTGCAACTTCTGGAGAGCTTAAATCAATCCCCATTTCTGCGGCTGTTACACCTTTGCTTTGGATAAACTCATCAAATGTTTTGAATCCTTCAAGTATGGTTTGTTCTGCATAGCCTTTCCAATTGCGCCCTACTTCAACTTCCCTTTCTATTTCTGTTGAAATGCTATCTCTTATGTCTGCAAAATCTGACTTAAAATCGTCTAAGTCTGCTGGGCGTTCATAAAGCATATCAGAATAGTATAGGTTCAAAGATTCTCTATTTGTTAAAGCGTCTTCTGGGAAATCTGGATATTTTTCTTTAATCCTACGAGTAATTTCAGATGTTTTGTAGTTAGAAACTTCTTCATCTGTGTAAGTTGCTAGTGGTTTTTCGGCTGTTGCATTTAATTCTTGTTTAGGTTGCACCACTTCACTTCTACTGGCTTTTAGTTCTTCAATGTGCCTTTGTGAGTGGATGTAATTTTTTAATGCTTTTGGACTTAATACTTCGCCTTTTATCTTAACTAGAATATCAGCGTCCTCTGGATGCTGTTCAATAAATTCATCGTCAATAGCGTTGTAAGTCGGCTTTAATTCTTCCTTAACTTCTGTCGTTTCTAAAGTCTCGGCTTCCTCTGTTTTGGGTTTTATTTCTTCCTCTAGGTCGTTACTCCCTTGGTTAAGTACGTCTAAACCCTTTTCCATATCGTCAAGAGCCATATCATTGCTGAAAACCTCTTTCGGTTCTGGAATTTCTGGACTTTCATCAGTCTCTACCGCGTTTTGACCTTCTGTGTTACCAGTTTCAGCCCCATCTGCTTGGTAGTATAGATGTTGTTTGTGTAGTTTCATTTGGTGTTACCCATATTATATTTATTAAATCAAGGCTGTTAGACCTCTTTGACTTTAAACCAAAAAACCAGTACCGAGTATCAGATTTTCTCTGACCTCAATACTGGCTTTTCGCTTGTGTATCTTTTAGAGTTACTTAAAACTCGTTATTTTATAAGAACAATTATTACTCGCAGTATAGTTACAAAAACTTTATTAAATGACTACGTCATTTTTACGTCATTTTTTAATTAGTGCCGCTTGAGCGTCTTCAGATATTCTATTTGGGTCATGGCCTCACCTCATCCCATCTACTACGTCTGCTAATCTACTTTTCCCCCGCTTGTAAACACCTTTGTTGCTTAAAGTAATCTCACCATCAAAAGTGACGAAAGAATTAAGTGACTTTTCGCTTAATTTATCACCAACGTTATAAACTCCAGAAGGTTTTGCCCCATCATCTGCAAGGACTATTGCAAGTTCTTCACTAAGGAATAAGGCTACCAACTTAAACCCATCTGCTCTGTTCTTGGCATCGCTTATTTTCAAGCATGGATATTTTGTTTTGTTTACTGGTGTTTCGTTTACTACCGCTTTCATAACTCCCCAAATATTTTTTTTGCTGAATCGTTGTGTAATTTAATATCATACTTGATAGTCCCTTCATAAAAATTAATTGTTATGCTCCCATTCAATTTCTTTCTTAGAAATGCTCTTAATAAACCTATAACGTATTCTATTGTTTCGTGTGCTATCATCTATTTACCTTTGTCCTTGTACAATAATAAACTTTAGGACCATCAAGGCCTATTGCTCGCCTATTAACCCCCATTATCCCTCCCCTCTATACTCTGGCAACCCAGTTAATCTTCTTTTTAACCAAATACCATCTGTTTCTCTATTTGGTGGTTTCTGCAGTTCGACAACTTCACCTTTTATAACTTTAAGCGTTGATCTCCCACCTCTTTCTTGATTAAGTGGTGTTTGCGATTGAGCTATTGCATATTTTCTTATCTTTTTGCTAACTCTAATTTCGTTTTCTGCAATTTTGTGAATCCTCCCCCAATCATCTATGTTTAGCCCTTCTTCTTTCACAGTTTTAATATGAATCATAGAGTAAAGTTTGAATAGTAAATCATATAGTTTACTTCTTAGCCAGTTAATCATTTGCCTTCCAATTGTTTCATAATCTGTCTGTATATATTCACCTAACACTCTTTCAATTAGTTCTGGGTTAAGTCCAGTTTCTTCACCAATTTTTTCAAAGATAAGGTCAACATTAACTACTGGGCGTTCTTCATCCTCAAAAACTGGCTGTTCGTTAAAAGTGCAGTTATAGTAATTAACCGTTTTAGGCATTAGCCAACTCTTTGAAGTTGGGTTAACAATCCGTCAAGTGTTTTATGTGATTCCATGTTATCCATTTCTCTTGAAACTTTCTTGGCTTCCTCGATTGTCTTTATCGTTTTCGCTTTAATATCTTCTATTTTGGCTTTCAATTCCTCGTTTGCCAAATCCTTGTTGGTTGCTTCAAGTTGCATCATTAACTGATTTAACTGTTCTTGCTGCTGTGCAATCTGTTGTTGTTGTGCTTGAATTTGTGGGTCAACTTCGGGGTCGAATGATTCAAGAATCTTTGTTTTGTTTGATAAAGCAGTTTTCTTGATAATTTCTTTCAGCAAAATTTTGATACTTGGTAGCGCAGATTTTCCAATCTGCGAAATGGCGTTCACAATATCAATCAAGTTCGTTCGTTCTTCATCAAGTCCGCTTTGTCCTATTGGTTGCACCGTTGTCGTAACATCATACTTGCCAATACTTAAATCGTTTTGAATTTCGTTGATTATTTTAGCGTTTACTGTCATAAACTCAACATCGTCTACATCTGTTGTAACTCGGATAATTCTTTCTTGCGTCATTAACGTTTGTATGAAAAAAATATTATTCTTAGTTATCTGTTTAACCACCCATTGCGCGTTATCGTTTAATCCTTCTTGTGTTGTGTTGCTTTGATTAACTCTGGCATTAAACAGTTTACCGCTCTCTGCACTACTTTCAGAAATACCTCTTGCGTTATCTGTTGAACTAGAAACGAATTTAACTGTATCAAGTTGTCTATCTTGGAATTGTGCGATAGCTGGTGACATTGTAGGCATTGCTTTTGGTAATATCTTATTCAAAGTACCATTTGGCACGTAAGTGATCCCGCCTATCTCGTTTGATTTCAGATTCTCAATGCCTTTTACCTTTGCTTTTTCTTCAACTATGTAACCGCCATGCGTCGATTTCATCAGCAAAGTCAAGTTCGTATTATCTCTCATATTCCAAGATTTAATTAAATCTTTGATGTCGTCAACTACGCATTGACTATCAATCAGTTTCGGAGAGTAATCATAACCTAATAGCGGAGTAAACTTAAAATTACCGTTTTGGAGTTGCTGTGGTGCTTCATAGAGTTTCAAGTTAAGTGCTGGACAAATAGAAGTTTGATAAATTACGCTCTTAAATCCTTCTTCTGTAAATGGTCCGGTTAATGTCCCTTCCATTCCTTCAACTGGTAAAGAATTTTTCTTTATTTCTGCAGCTAATTTTTCTTTGCTATACCAATCACGGTCTTGTTCTTTCCCTTTAATTTTAATCTTTTCAGTAATATCAAAACTTTCTCTTGTAACTCGGTTGTAAAGAGTCATCGTTCTTTCTCGTCTTCTCTCATACCAATCAATTACAAGATATTTCCCTTTTTCTTCCCATTTTGAATGTCGTAAGTTCGAGCTTGTTGTAAACAGACTCTTTGCAGCATCGTTTATCTTGTCAACCCAAGTGCGTTTTTCCTCACCTTCATTATCTTTGATTCTCTCTCTTAACAAATCCTCTAATTCGGGGTCATTGTGTGCGTAGATGGCAATTAAATCATCGTCTGATAGATATGCTTCATCCGACATATATTTACAATCCGACATATCCCTTCGCTCTGTATTTGGGTCAAATTTTAGTTTGCCAGTGTAGTATTTAATCTCAACCATACCTTGCTCATCATCTGCGAATGAAAAGTCTTGTCTAATCCAACCAATCCTTCCTATCATGGAATTAAGCAACGATTTTGACATTTCGTATCTCGTGTCGTTCTTTTGATGGAGGATATAATCGTTCATCGCTTTGAATAGCGATGCTTTCTCGTGATCGTCTGGGGTTACCCCCAAAAAATCGATTCCGGGGAACTTGTTCTTGAAGCTTCCGTAAATCTGTGCAAGAATTGGACGATATAACCTAGTTTCAAACGCTGGTCGTCTTTCTTTAGCAAGTTTAGCTTTGTTGTTCGCACCTAGAATGTCACCTTTAATGAACTCTTGATTGTCCTCAACTTCTAAGAAAAAATCCTTAAAATCATCGTCTAATTGATTGTTTGCTGTAACTATTCGTGCAATAGTTCTTTCGTCTGTGTGTTCTTCTTTAGTCATAATCATATTTTCTATACTCCCATAACCGAATAGTTATCTTCTAATTCTTCTGACATTTCTTTTTCATACCATGCTGGTAGTTTGCTTTTTTCTGATTCCTGATAATTTGGTAGCCATAACGAGCAATTAAGCATTAAGGCTTCTGCAATTACTCTATCATCAAATGTTTTTGTTGCTGGGTCTGAAAGTTTATTCTGTGCTGACATTTGCCCTTTAGCATTTCTTACAAAGGTTAAGCATTCACCCCAAAACTCTTGCTCTCTATCTATAAACAACCCGTCTCTAATCCACTCGTTAAGTTGATTTATAATGAATGGTTTTGTTTTCTTGTTAGTTATAAAGCCCAAATCGTGCATTTCTGTTTTTTCTATACCATCGTTAAAATCTTCACGATACTTTATGTTAAGTCCAAGTTCATTCCCTTTCATAATTACAGCGAGACCATTATTATTCTTTTCAATCTCGAACCAAATGTCGCCTTTCAAGTACCTTTGTATTTTCATTAGCTCTTGTGCAAATATGTCAACATCTGCGTGTCCGTGCCACGTTAGAACCACTTCATCCGTCCTTCTGTCTAGGACTTTACAAACAGAATAATCCCCTTGCTCTAATCCTTCTGCAACATCAACTCCAGCTGCAAAAGTATAGCTTTCATATTCACTAGGCTTTTTAACTCTAAACAATCTTAAATAACCTTTTGGGTTAAGCACGAATTTAATTTTATCTTCAATTTCTACAAGATCGCCAGTCAAACCGTTTTCGCTACTCTCATAATTAGTGAAACATATTTGTGTGTTAAAAACTGGTCGTCCCGTTGTTGTAAATGCTTCTTTAGGATTGGAAGGATATTCTTGTTTCATCTTGTCTTCATCCCCACCTAATTTATTTTTAAGCGTGAATCTGTACCAGTTCATTTGCTCTAATGTTAAGTTATGAGCCTTAATCAAAGTTTTTTCATAATCGTTTGGCTTGAACTTTGCTTTTTCTTCTTCGCTTTCAAAAGGTCTTGTGTATTCATCTAAGTTAAACCACGCCAAAAATATCGGGGTATAATCGTTTTCGCCTTTAACTGCTGCTTCCCACATATCGTAGAAATAACCACCGATTCCATTTGCTGTGCTTTCAATAACCGACATCGTGTTTGGTTCGTCTGGAATTGTTTGCAGTAACCCCGTCATCGTAGTTTTTGCGTCTCTCCAGAAAGCGACCTCTGTCGCATGTAGGTCTTGGATTGTTGCAGAACGTCCAGCTTCTCCACTTTCTGCTGTGTAAACAACTATTTCGCTGTCTAGCCTTTTATAGCTCAATTTCTTTTCGTTTGAATGTTTTGTTTCTGGCTGCAATTCCGGTGGTAAGTATTTGTAAAATCTCTTGAACATATCGAATAAGTTGTCTGATGCTTCCTTAATGTGCCCAATAATTATTGCTTTTCTATTCTTAGAATAGGAATTTCTTTGAAAGATAATAGCTTCAAAGATCGTAGAAATTCCTTCTTGCCTTGCTTTGAGAATGATAATTCTTATTGGTTTACCAGATTCTTTCAACTGCAAATAAACTATGTAAACTTTCTCCTGTGCAGCATTAAGTATTAACGATACAATGTTGCCTTTCTTATCTTTGATTTTAAGCAGCTTAGTTGAAATAAACCTAAAATCATTTCTGATTTTATTTACTATCTGTTCAATCATCCAATTCCTCTAGGACATCGTCAATGTTCCTAACAGTAATTTCTTTCTTGTCAACAAATAGTCCTAAATGTCTGCCTATATCAACAACGCTTCCTTTTTTGTCAACTAGCTTTAACTTAATACCGTCTTTTGTTCCTTGAATCTCTTGAATGCAGCTTGTAATTTCCCGAGGAAGGAGACTCAAATCTTTTAATGACATCGAATTTTCTGTGAACTTGAAGTAATCTAAAACATTTGAATCGGCAAAACGTTGTAATCTTTCTAAAACATATTCTTGACTTAGCCCTATTCGTTTCAGTAAGCCACCCTGTATTTCTGCTATTCGTTTAATTACCTTTGGATTGTTAGATAATCTGTGGACTGTAACGTCAAGGACGCCTGGTCTCTTGCTAGAAAAGCCAGCTTTTTTGGCAGACTCAGACTTGTCCAGCGTTTCAACGAAATACTGGCAATAAAGCTCTTGTTTGTCGGTTAATCTATCACTTTTCTTTTCCATAACGTAACTATACAACAAATAGCTATACCATTTACGTCATTTTTACGTCATTTTTTAGACAATACTTTTCCATAAGCATCAGCATCAACTTGCCTTGCTCTCTTTTTTGCTTCACTCCCCTTTTTAAGCTCTAGTTCTGCTCTTTCTATAAACTTAAGTGTATCTAAATCAATGCAGCGAATAGCTTCATTAACAATTTTGCTTGGGGATTTGCCAGTCGCTTGGCTTGCTTTTAGTATTTCGTCTTCAAGTTCAACATAAATTACTATTCTCAAATTATTTCTCCTTTCCCATTTTTTAGCTTTTTTAATTAAATTTAATTTCTCTCATTTTATTTATTAAATTATTTTTGTTCTTTAGCGTATTATTCAACCAGTTGCACAATATTAACCATTATTAAGTAATTATCAAAGCATTCTCATTTGGCTAATATTAGCCAAGTGGAGTCACTTTTCATTTTTTTTCATTTTTTTTTATTTTTTACTT
>Ga0210043_1001584_pt1 | contig 18014 bp, 21 predicted proteins | sample CryGeymet201501t_FD_183990 | JGI IMG/M metagenome (GOLD analysis project Ga0210043, IMG submission 183990) | Groundwater microbial communities from Crystal Geyser aquifers in Utah, USA - Crystal Geyser metaG 2015-01t (SPAdes) (version 2) | ecosystem: Environmental > Aquatic > Deep subsurface >... | reverse complement strand
CGTCGCCTCCGCGAGGATCGCTCCGGACTGTTCGATCTGGTCCGCCGCGCGCACCAGCGCGGGGATCGCGGCGGCGGCGTCCTGCCGCCGCTGCTCCGTCACCTCGCGGTACTCGCGCCACAGCGAGTAGATGACTCGCGCGAGCACCCCGTAGCCGCTGAGCAGCAGCGCCCCGACGGCCAACACCTCGGGTAGGCCGAGGGTGATGCCGGGCTCCGCGATCTGGGACTGTTCGATCATGTCGCGCTCCTCGCTATGGATCGGAGCATCTCCCCGAGCCCCGCAACGTCCTCGAGGCGCCCTTCCACGATTGCTGCGTCTCGCTCCGCGGTAAGTATGCGGCGCTCTTCGCGGGCGAGCGCGAGCGCTCGAAGGCGCTCACGCTCCGAGCGCTCGGCCTGTGCTTCCGAGAACGGGCGCGCTCCGAGGACGAGCTGCTCCAGCGCAGCGCGACCCGGGTCACGTGTCTCATCCTCGATGACGACGGTCGCGACTCCATCCTCGTGGCGGATGGAGTAGGGGTGCAGGTCGTGCGCCGCGTCGATCGCGGCGTGGAGCGCCTCCGCATCGACGGGGCGCGGGATGGCGAATGCGTACTCGATCATGGCTCGATCTCGATCAGGAGGAGTCCGCTCTTCGGGGTCGTTCCGTAGCGTCGCCCTCCGCCAATCCCGTTTATCGTCGCGGTGCCCGCGCGATCCAGCCCCACACGTAGGGTCCACGTGCGCGCGGTGACCGCGCCCGCGGCAAAAAACGGCTGTATCACGCAGGGCGTTACTATTTCACCCGGGGTCATGAAGGTCTCAGCAGCCCGCGCGTTGACAGAATCGCTGCGAATCAGAGTCGCGGCCACGTAAGCAGTCACGGTGGAATAAACGAACACCCAGCCGATCACCATCAACAGGTTTGTCGCGGCTGCCGGTGCGTGGGACAGAGACGTGACGAACCCGCCTTCGGTGCTCTGTGGGATCGTGTCATCCCACGGGATCTGCGTCGTCGTCGTCGACACCGCGCTCGTGGTGGAGGACACGACAGAGACGATACCCCTCTTCGTGGCCCACGCCGGTAGACCGGCCACCAGTGTAAGCGCCTGGCCATTGCTACCTTTCGGCAGGCGCGCCCAAGCCGGCGTGGCGTTGGTGTAGAGGATGTCGCCCGCGACATTGGCCAGGGCCGCGATCTCAGTAAGACCCTGGTCGTACACCTGCACCTGCGAGCCAGGCTGGAGCTCGAGATCAACGCGTGTCGTGGCTGCAGACCGCAGTAGCCACAGCTTACTCGCATCATCCCACCGCGCGTACTGACCATCCTTGGCCGGGCTGAGATCCGCCAGGGAGACCGCCATCGCAGCTCTGACAGCCATCAGGCGTCCCCCCAGATCAGCGTCGCGTTCGTCTCGTCGTACTCGACGATCGCCAGCCCCGGCGTCGTGCCGGCCTCCAGCGTGATGCCCGTCCCCGAGATGTCTCCGCCGGTGATCGCGACGGCGTTGGCTGCCTGCGTCGCCATCGTGCCCAGCCCCAGCGTCGAGCGCTGCGCAGCGGCGCTCGCATCATCGAGCAGCGCGCGACCAGCAGCCGTACAAGCTATCTCCTCGCTGGCCCCCGCCCCGACGGTGGAGCGGCCGATGAGCAGGTCGGTCGCCGTCATCTGGAGCCGCGTGCTCAGTAGCCGCGCGTTCACGTCCAAGCCAGCGTAGCCCGACGCGGCATCCTTCTCGACCTCGAGCTGGTAACCGACGTGCGGATCGCCGGCGGCGACATGCGCGCTCACAGCGGCAGTCGCCGCTGCCTCGCCGGTGCCGGCCGCATCGAAGGCGCTCGTGTCCTCTACCGCGGCTGTCCCGAGCCCCAGCGTCGAGCGCTGAGCAGCGGCGCTCGCATCATCGAGCAGCGCGCGACCAGCAGCCGTACAAGCTATCTCCTCGCTGGCTCCGGCAGCCACTGTAGACCTGCCGACCAGTAGATCGGTTGCTGTCATCTGCAGCCGTGTACTCAGTAAACGAGCATTAACGTCGAGTCCAGCGTAGCCGCTGGCCACGTCCTTCCCACTTTCGAGTTGGTAGACGGCGTGCGGATCGCCAGCCGCGACGTGGGCGTTCACGGCAGCGCTCGCGGCAGCCTCGCCGGCGCCCGCTGCGTCGAAGGCGCTCGTGTTCTCGACGGCTGCGGTACCCAGTCCCAGAGTTGAACGCTGAGCAGCGGCAGTCGCGTCGTCCAGCAGCGCCCGCCCCGCGGCCGTGCAGGCGATCTCCTCGCTGGCCCCCGCCCCGACGGTGGAGCGGCCGATGAGCAGGTCGGTCGCCGTCAGCTGGAGCCGCGTGCTCAGTAGCCGCGCGTTCACGTCCAAGCCAGCGTAGCCCGACGCGGCATCCTTCTCGACCTCGAGCTGGTAACCGACGTGCGGATCGCCGGCGGCGACATGCGCGCTCACAGCGGCAGTCGCCGCTGCCTCGCCGGTGCCGGCCGCATCAAACGCGGTCGTGTCAACCCCGAGCTTCTTGGGGACGTCGCCGGACCACTCGAGCGCCGTTCCGGCGAACCTGTCCGCGACGTTGTACCCGTCGATCTGCCCGTTCAGGACCTCGTGCATGGCGCGGCCGAGCAGCTCCAGCTCGAACATCCGCCCGTCGCTGGGCTCGCGGTCCACCTCGATCGTGAACAGCCCCGGTGTCGCCAGAAGCTGCATGTCACGCCCCCCTGTCCGGGCCAGCCGCGTCGGCGACCAGGCGCACGCGATCCACGATGACCGGTCCCGTGGTCGTCACCACGGCGAGCTCGGGCTGAACGCGATTGCCGCCGCGGTTGAGCCCGAACTCGGCTACCGGCTGGTCGGCCACGAGGGTGCGGGCGACCCATGTAGCGGCGGTGTCCCCGTCAGGTCGGACGCGGGCGACGAGCACCTGGCCGACCTTGGCGCTCCGCAGCGACGCTTGCAACGAGCGCACGATCTTCTTCCGGAAGGGGGCCCCGGCGTCGAAGTCCCTCCCGCGCCAGCGCAGCAAGATCCCGCCGGCCCACCACACGTCTCCCGTTTCCGGCTTGATCTCCATTCCGGGGCTCGCGAGGGTGAACGTGTCCACGGTGTTGGAGACGATGCGCGCGGTCATGATGACCCCCGTCGCCGCCACCTTGACGTGGAGCCACAGGCCGGCGAGGGCGTCCCCGGTCACCGACAGGTCCGCGGTGGTGGTGACGTGGGTCACGTCCGCCGCCGAGACCACGGCCCCGGACAGCTTGCCGTCCAGCTGCCCGTCTACCGCGCCGTCCGACGCCCAGGCCAGGTAGCCCAGGTCGTCGCCCAGCAGGAGCTCACGCGCGCCGCTGGCCCGCGGCATGAGCCCCATGGCGGACACCGGGATGTCGAACAGGCTCCACGCCTCCGAGCGCAAGTAGAACACGAGGACCCGGTCGTTGTACGCGACCGAGGCGCGCCGCACCGCGAACCAGACCGCCTGATCGTTCGGCTCGAAGCCGGCAACAAACGACAGCACCGCGCTCTGGTCAAGCGCCCGCACGGTCTCCCGGACCACCTCGCCGATCCTCTGGACCTCGGCCCCGCGCCAGCGGTAGGTGCTCAGGCGGGCGTTGTAGGCGTAGCCCGATCCGCCGACGTTGACGATGGCGTGGCCGGCCTCGCTGCCACCGGCCGCCTCGTAGTGGATGAAGCTGAAGGTCGTGGCGTCCGCCCCTACAAGCATGAACAGGGTGTCCCGCTTCACGACGTAGAGCCGGGCGTTGATGACCAGCAGCCCGAGCCCCGGGTCGCCGTCCTGCTGCCCGCACCGCAGCGTAGAGGCCGTGCCGACCTTCTGCGGCTCCCCGGGCTCGGAGAAGTAGACCAGCGTCGGGTCGGCCCCGACGATGAACCAGAGCCGCCCGAGGTACTCCGCGACGTAGGACGCCCCGGGCGGCTTGGTGTAGCCGCTGTCGGCCCCCACGGCGCCGAGCGAGGCGTCGGCGGTCGTGTCGGTGTAGGACGCCGCGTGTGTCGCCTCGAGCAAGTAGGACGACCCGCCGGCCGCGGTGCGGTAGCAGCGCACCGTGTCCCACACGGCGTCCAGCTCATCCGTCACCCCGGCCGGGAAGGTGACGGCGATCGCGCTCGCCCCACCCGTGAGCTGGTGGGACAGCACCGCCGACATCTCGCCCTCTTGGTCGAGGGAGGTCGAGTAGAAGGCGAAGCGGTAGGCGTAGGCGCCGTCCACCTCCAGCGATCCGGCGCCGCCGTTGGCTGCCGTGATGCCCGCCGGCGCGGCCCGGCCCAGCTCCGTGACGTTGGTGCCGTCGTAGACGTAGTTCGCGCCCTTGTCGCAGATGAAGAGCTTGTCCGTCATTGTCGCGAACGTGGACCGGAAGCCGGCGGTCATGCCCGTGATGATCGCGGCGTTGATGGTGACGCTGTCGTCACCGTTGACCGTCAGGGTGACGAGGGTCTCCGCGATCTTGGCCACGAGGATGGACGGGCCCGTGACGCGGGCGAACTCGTAAATGGCGAGGACCGCCCCCGCGCCGGCGGTGGTGTTCGCCCGCAGCGTCCCCGGGCGGGTGCGCATGACGCCAGGATAGGCGAACGAGGCGTTGAGGATCTCGGCGGCGTCACCGTCGCCGATCTGGTGCGGGTCAGCGTTGGTGTGCAGGCCGCCGGTAGGCGCGATGTCGATGTGACCCACGAGCTACCCCCACTGGAAATCCAGCTCCCACACCGGGCGGGCAACGCCGGACTGGTCCTTCTGCCAGCGCGCCAACAGCCACTCCCGCTCCTGCTCGGCGTCGCCGAGCTGCTGCTGAAGCAGCCGGTTCGCTGTCGCGTCGCCGGCGTAGGCGGTGGCCATGACGGCGGCCTGGATCAAGATGAAGTGCCGGAACGCGCGCGGAAAGACGATCGTTGAGCTGTCGTCAACGATGTCCGACCCCATCGAGGTGTGGTAGACGTAGACCGTCCCCTCGTCGTCCGGGAGCGGTCTGACCCCGATCTTGATCTCCCCAATGGTGTCGTCCGCCCGGACGAAAAAGCAGACGGGGACGCCGCGCGCCTCGGGCGTCGCGTCCGTGGGTGCGGCGACGCGGAACTTGTCGTGGAAATCCACCGGCACGAGCGGGATCTCTCGTGCCGATCCCGCGTCAAGCCGGGTCACCTTCTCGATCCGCAGGATGCGCTGCGCCGCCGGCGGCGTGCCGATGTCGTAGAGCTCCTGCCCCGCGACCAGCGTCACCGTTTCCCGCGCCACGAACGGGAGCGCGTTCCAGTGCTGGCTCTTGAGCGCCAGCATATCGAGCGCTTGCTGTAGCGCCTCTTCGACGAGCCCGTCGCTGTAGACGTCGCCGCTCTCATCGCGCAGCAGGCGCAGGACGCGCGTCTTCAGAGCCCCGATCGTCTCAGTCGCCATACCCGATCACCCGCCGCCCGGTTCGAACTGCCCACGCCACCTCGGAGCACTCGGCGAGGTGGCCCTCTGCCTCCGCCATCTTCGCCGCGTCTACGGCGTCGTTGTGATCCTCGATCCCCCGGCACAGTGCCTGCGGGGTCATGTTGACCGTGTCCCGCGCTCGGAGCCGCCAGTAGTCGCCGAGCTCGGGGGGGCGCGGGTCGCCCTCCGCGTCCACGAACGGGAAGATCAGCTCGAGGTGGCGGTGCTTGAGCCCCGTCTGGTCGTAGTCGCACGGCGGCGCGCTGTAGGGCTGGCCCAGCACGCTGCGGACAAGCAGCAGCTCATGCCGTCGCTTGCGCGGGTTGAAGCCGATCCGGAGGCGCGGGTTGTGCCGGCGCAGCTCCTCCGCGAGCTGCGCCAGCACCGCCCCATCCTGGCTACTGAGCACTTACGGGTTCGAGCCGCAGTTCTTCGCCCCCGACCCCTCCTTGGCGTTGGTGTTGTCGTGCGCGGCCTGCTTGCCGCCCTTCGGCATCATGCTGTCCGGCCCACCCTGCTCGAGGATGGCGGCGACATCCGCCTTGGTGGACTTCCCGGTCACATCCGGGCAGCCCTGACTCTCGAAAAAGCCCTTGCGCATCTCTACTCCTCCTCCACGTTTTCAACGGTCACCCGAACCACGCGGCCCGGGAGAATGGCAAAGTCTCCGTCAAGCGGAACCGCGATCGCGACCGTGATCGGCGCCGAACCGGGGCCGCCGATCTTCACCACGGCGCGCCCCGGCCCGAGTACCTCGACGCTGCGCAGCACCCCTTCCACGGCGACCTTGCCCATGAGCCCATCCTACTCGTAGTGGAACTCGAGGTAGAGGGACCAGTCGGCTACCGTCCCCCCAACGTCCACGACCTTCAGGCGCATCTCTTCATCCGGCTCACCGCGGATGTCGGCCTCCATGATGCCGGTGTCGCCGCCGGCGGTGTCGGCGATTCTCCCCTTGTAGTGCAGGGGCTGGTTCTCCTGGGTCTTGCCCAGGAGCGAGAAGGTGACGTCGGCGCCCGCCTGGAACTGGAACCGATCGATCACCACCGCCTGCACCGTCTTCGACTTGTCGGTGACGTGGTCCGGCCGCGGCACCACCTCAACCTCGGCCGCGACGGTGCCGGTGATGAGGATGCGCCCCGCCCCACCGACGTGCTCCTTGTCCGGCCTCATGGCTTAGACGTCCGCCTGGAGCGCCACGAGCTGCAGCTTCAGCGTCTCGGCATTCGCCCCGCCGGCCTTGACCCCGGCGATGACGTGCATCTCCTCCAGGCCCGCCACGGCGATGGTGTGGTCGGCCTTGCCAGTGCCGTCCACTGCGACGCTTACCGTGGTCACGCCGTCGTAGGTGATGTCGATGACGTAGGTGGTGCCGGAGGTGAAGTCTCCGATGTCGGTCGTCACCACCTGCGTTCCGGCGTTCGAGGTCTCGAACTGCATGACCGTACCGCCGTCCACCTTGAAGACGACGGCGCCGTCGTAGGTGGCGGGAGGTCCGGCACCGTTGTCCTGGAGCGTGTTCGCCAACGCGGCTATCACGAACCCCATGATGAAGTTGGCGTCGTCGGTGTTCGCCTCGGTCAGAGAGAACTTGAACCTCAACTGGAACGGCTTCCCGGTCTGGAGCAGGACGCGCTCACGCGACGAGACGAGGTAGACCTCGTCGTTGTCCGATGCGCCGGTGACGAGGTCCACCTCGCCGCCATGTGCGTCCACGCACAGGACCGAGCCGCCGTCGGGGTGGAACGTGAACCAGCGCTTCGCGTACCGCCGCACCCGCACGCCGATCTGCGCCGTGCCCTCGACGAATGCGGTGACCGTGCCCGCCACGAGCTTGAGGACATCGCCCTCGGTGAAGACGTTGGCCGCGGTGGCGGCGAAGGATTGCTCGACCCCCGCCGTCGCCAGGCCGGCCGACGTGAACGCTCCCGCGGCCCCGGTGATCGCGACGGCGCCGAGCGACGCCGTGAGTGTCATCGTCTTGGCTCCCGTCGTCGGGGCCTTCATGGGGCGGACGAAGATGTCGATGACCTCGCCGGTCCCGTGCAGGATCGTGCGAATCTCGTCGGCGTTCGCGATGTCGGCGAGGGCCGTGGACCCGAGGATGATCTCCTCGGTCTGGCTGATGGACTCGTCGAGGAAGCGCTCGACGAATCCGAACTTGGTGGACACCTTCGCGAGGTCGAACTTGTCGGGGTTCAGCCGCGCGTCGGCGGCGACGTTTACATCCTTGATCGTCATGGTTATGACTCCTTGAGGTCCTGGAGCACCCCGAAGGCGTTACGGCGCGTGCACACGAACTGCGCGTACCAATGCAGGAACGCCTGCCACCCATCCTTCCCCGTCACCCACTTGAGGATGTGGCCCTCGCGCGCCGACCACTCGATGGGCGTCTGCTCGTAGATCGCGAGGTGGTTACGGTTGAGGAAGTACATCCGGTTGTGCTGGCAGTGCCGGTCGTACATGATCGGCACCCCGTCGAACTCCAGGTAGCGGTAGCCACCCTCGAGCTTCGTGGCGTTGTGGCTGTAGCGCCTGTCCGGCGTCAGCAGGAGCCCGTAGGGCTTCCAGGTCTTGTGATGGCACATGATGAGCCCGATCTCGTCGCCGAGCCCCGAGGCCAGGTCAATCTCGATGATCTGGTCCTGGAGCAACGAGATGGACACGTCGCGCAGCACGCCGCCGTTGTCGTCCACGTAGGCGGCCCAGTTGGGCTCGGTCGCCACGGCGAGCGCCTGGAGGGAGCCGACGCCCGAGGTCTGGAGGTCGCCGGGGTCGCCGTCGTAGATCATCCCCAGCAGCCCCATGTTCTCGAGGTTGCGGTTGCCGGCCACGTAGACGGCATGGGCCGTCGTCGTGGTGACGGCCGCGCCGGAGATGACCATCGTGCCCGCGGTCTTGTTGATCGAGCTGATCGTGCGGTCCGCGGCCAGGTTCGTTCCGTCCGCGAACTCCTCGATGTCGATGCTCTGGCCGACCTCCGGGTACTGCACGCCCCATGAGTCGGCCGTGTCGAGGTTGACCGTGGTGGAGGGGCCGCCGGCGAGGCACTTGGTCAGGATACCCGACGAGTCCCCGAACATCTGGCGGTTCTGGTCGTTGAGAAATCCCTCGAGCCCGCCCTTCAATTCGGCGTTCAGGGCGCGCAAGAACGCGCCCTTGTCGGTCTTGCCGGCCTCGATGCCCGGGCCGGTGATCTTCACGACGAGGTAGTGATACCTCATCGTGGGGTTGGCCTGGCGGTAGCCGACGCTCCCCGCGGTCGGGAGGTCCCCATCCTCGGCGCGCGACCCGTAGCCGTGGTGACGGCCGGTCCACATCGGGATGACGATGGTCTTGCCTTCGACATCCCGTTTCGGCCCCCTGCGCACCATGCGCATGAGGATCTTCTTGGTGTTCAGCAGATCCCTGATTGGACCCTCGTACTTCTCCTTGAGGATGTTTGTCAGGGTGCTGATGGTTGCCCCGGTAGTCATGGGGACGTCTCCTTACACGTCAGCGGCCGATAGCAGCCGCGCTCAGATCGAAGTGGGTGACACCCTTCAACTCGCTGTGGATCGAGTCCAGGACCCGATCGTTGAGCAAGTCTTCCCCGGTGAGCCTGCGCCTCGCGGCGGTGGGCTTCGAGGATGATGGGCTGCCGCCCGTACCACTCCCAACGCCAGGAGCTTGCGCCGACCCGAGTTTTCCGGTGTAGTAGCGCCTCAGCTCTTCATCACGGTCCGTCACGACCTCGAGCGCGACCTGCGCCGCGCAGAGGTCGATCGACCGCTGGTCCCCCTCGTAGAAGCGGACCTTCAGGCGGTTGAGCGCATCGCGCCGAGTCGGGGCATCCTTTCCGAACACGTCCGGATGCCTCGCCGCCGCCTGCTGCTCGATGGAGTCCATGACGGCGGTGCGCGCCCGCGCGTCCTTGGCCTCCTTCCAGGTCGCGACCATAGGCGCGACCTCGTCGCGGAACCGCTTCAGCTCCTCCAGCTCGCGCACACGCGAGCGCAGCTCCCGATCGAGCCTCTCCTCATGCTCAGTCATCGGGATGCCGCGGGTGAAGCTGTCCTCCACGTCGTCCCGCAGCGGTTCTGGACGCCTCGCGTCAGGCTCCTCCCGCACGCGGACCTGCTCACCGGGGAGCGGGGGCCGGTTGAAGATCGGCCACCCATCTTGCGAGTAGCCGATGATCGCCCGCGCCGGCGCGATCTCCTCGACCTGTCGCTCCTGGTGCTGCTTCTCCAGGCGCGCGATCTCCTCGAGAAGCGCCGCCTGCCGCTTCTCCGCCGCGTCCGGCTCTGGAGCCGTGGTGGGGGCGGGCGCCGCCACCTCGGTGCGCGCGTCCGCGTTGTCGAGCGTTCCCTCCTCGGTAGCGCCCGCCAGCCTGTCGTTGCTGCGCTTCAGCGCATCGCCGGCTGACCAGTCGTAGGGCGGGAGGGGCTCCTCGATAGTGTTCGTGATCGGGGGGTCCAGGAGCGCTGGCGCCCCCGGCGTCGGCTTCGGGCGTCCCTCTTCGTAGATCGCGTCCAGCGCATCGTCGAACGAGAACGACTTGCTTTCCTGCACGGCTGCGATGTGGTCGGTCATGTCTTGCCTCACCTTGTAAAGGGCACGCCCCGGTCCAACTCCGGCGGCCGGGGCTGGCGCGGGGCTTCGCCGACTCCTGGTCTGCTGCCGCCCTTGAGTTTCGCCAGCGCTACGCCGGGGTCGCCGGGGTTCTTCTGCCCCGGCGCGAGCGGCGGTTGCCCAGCCGGCCCCGGTCCCATCATCGGCGCAGCGATGCCGGCCTGCTTGAGAATCTCCATCTGCATGTTCGTCTCATGCTCCCGGAGATGCTCTTGGAACCGCATCGCCACCTGCTGATTCGCGGCGACCAGCTCCACAAACGCGGTGCGCCTCATGTAGTCGAGATGCGCGGCGATGTGAACCTCGTGGTCGTCCCACTCCCACGGACCGAGGCGCGACTGCACAAGCGGCGACGCGAAGCCTTCTTCGGTCGCATGTGCCAGCAGCACGTTCTCGAGCCGCGCTTGCTCCTCGCGACGCAGGACGCTGCCGAAGATCGCGTCGTCGTCCGCCCCGATGCGCATCTCGCGCACGAGCCATCTGCGCTCCTCGTCGTTGTCTACGCGGATGATTCCGCCGGCCGAGAGGTTGAGCAGAAATTCCTGTGTCGCCGCCCGCGACTTGAATCCCGCGTCGATGCGCGCATCCACGTTGAAGTAGTTCGCGCCGATGCGCTGGCCTTGCTCCCCGACCAGGTCCTTCCCCGTGAACCTCATCAAGTCCACGCGCGAGTCTTCGGTGATCGTCGCCAGCCGCTCCTCGGCGACCAGCTCCGCACACACCCGCAGGAAGCCCGCGTAGCCGCGCGACAGCGCACCGTTGAACGCCTCGACCTCGACGACGAGGCGCGCGTCGTCCTGCTGCATGAGCTGGGCGAGCCCTGACGCGGTGCGGACGTTCGGCGGCGCCCGGCCCCCGAGGGTGGGCTCGTTCATGCCCGCGATCAGCATGACGTCCCGCTCGAACGCATCGGGAAGCGACTTCACGTAGTCGGGGAGCGCCGCTGGTTGCAGGTACTCCGGCCGGTGCCCGCCGATCGCGAAGTAGGGGATGATGTTGCCGGGGCCCCCGGTGACATCCTTCTCGTTCACCCTGCACTGGGCGGGCAACAGCAGGGGCGGCGACCCTACCACGTTCCCGTTCTCGATCACCATCGAGACGGCCCTGTTTCTGCCCTTCTGCGGCGGCACGATGTCGTTGAAGGTCGCGTCCGGCCACAGCTTTCCCGGCGTCGGCTTGTCGAACGCCGTGCTGTAGGGCAACCCGCCCTCACACCACTCGGGAAGCTCGCCGCGCTCGAGCACCCACTGACCCGCGGTGATGACGTAGTAGCCGCGCGGGTAGCGGCGGCACGGCTTGACCCACAGCTCCTTGACCACCGCCGACGGCAGGTCGGGCTGCGACTCCGTCATGTAGGAGCGGTAGGAGTCCACATCCCGGATGCGCTGCTCGTAGAAGTCGTGGGTGTCCGACGTGCCCTCCGGCTCGACCAGGTCGCCCTTCTTCCCCCACCGGTCAGAGAACCAGTCGAGCGGCTTCCGCGACGCCTCCATGATCCACCGGCATGAGTCCCACGAGGTGGCTGCGGGGTCCGGGAAGACGTGGAACGGGGACACCGCCCGCAGGTAGGGCTCGCCGACCGCAAACGACCGGTCCTCGCCTGGCTTCCTCTTCACGTCTCCCCACAGACGCCGTGCGATCTCCGGCGGGACGAGCCCGTCGTGGTTGGGTGGCAGCTCCCGCAGCGGTCCCGCGAGCGGATCCCACCCCCAGCGGAACACCCCGAGGCCCGTGATGATCAGCCAGTAGACGAAGTCCGAGATGGCGCGGTACTGGTGGCCCTGCACGCGCGCGTAGTAGCGGAGCACCGCCTGGGCTGTGCGCGCGATGCGCGCGTCCTCCGGCGACGGCGTCGCCGGGTAGACGAACACCACCGGGCGCTGCTGGAGGATCTTCGCGGCCTTGGTGATCGCATAGACCGCACACAGGTTCCCGGTGTAGCGAACTCGCCAGGATGGCGCCCTGGCTGGCGAGTAGAGCTGCTCGCTCGGATTCCATCCCACCCACTGGTTGCCCTCGAAGAACTCGATGTTCCGGAACCAGATGCGCTCCAGATTCACCCGACGCCTCACGCCATCCTCGTGCCAGGCGTCCACAAACGCGACGGTGTCGGGGTCCGCCGTGTCGAGCCGGGAGTCGCGGAACAGCATCCCCGCGCCTACGCTGCTCGTCTTGAAGTCCCGGCCGCGGAACTCCAGCGGCGCCTCGAGCCCACCTGCCTTCATCGCGTGGACCTCTGAATCTCGGCTTGGTAGGCGTCCTCGTCGGTGATGACGATGCCCGGCAGCTTACCCTCCTTGTTCAGCATACCAGCCAACATGTCGGCGGCCTCGAGTGCGGGCTTCCGCGTGACCATCGCGCCGTCAAGCAACGCGAGCAGCCGGTCGATCGTCCGGCGATCACGCTCCGCCTGGGCCTCCAGCATCTCCACCTTCACCTGTAGTGCGTCGCTCACCACTCACTCCCCAGCATCGGGTCATTCCCGGCGTAGCTCTCCTCGTAGCGTTGCCGGTGCGCGCTGTCCCGAAGCACTCGGTCCACGAGGGTCTCCTCGTGGACCTCCGTCCTCGTCGCCGGGACGAAGTTGACGTCCAACACCATCGAGAGCGCGTCGAGGATGTCATCGTTCGTCACGCGCGGGAATCTCTCGCCCTGTGAGATGAGCTGCTGGAACGAGTCCCCGAGCGTCGGCCGTTGCCACTTCACATCGGGCGGCGACGACGGGTCCCCCATGGGCAGCCACACCATGCCCTGCTCAACGCGCGGCGCGATGCGCTTGATTCGGAACTCCTTCGAGGCGGTCGTCGAGGGGTAGACCATCTCGATCGGCGGGATCGCGCGCTGCTGTGTCATGGCGCGGTCGTAGATCGCATCCTGGATCATGCGCTGGAACGACACGCCCTCCACCCCGAACGCATCCGGGCGGTACTGGTCGTTCAGTTCGAAGATCATGTCTACGATCCCGTGCGCCCCGAGCGCACGGTGGTGCTGGATGTCGAGCACGTACCAGAACCCGTGATCCGTGATCTTGACGACCACGAACGCGGAGTAGTCCCCCTGCTTCTTCTCTGAGATCGCCGGATCCAGCGTGATGACGGTGGTGTGGGCTCGCTTGGCCCACGGCTGGGCGGAGGGATCGAAGAACCGCCACCAGGACGCTTGAAAGCTCTGCCGTCCCTGGTCTACCGGCTGCATGAGGTACTGCGAGCTGTAGAGGTGACTGGTCCGGGCGCGGTTCTGGAGCTGTCTGTCCCGGCGCTTGGTGAAACCGGGATGTGTCTTCTTGGTGAAGTCCTTCGCGAAGAAGACCTCGTCGTCGGTGCCCTTGATCGTCGCGATCAGGACGGTGGAGGTGTCGAATCCCGACAGCTTCGGATCGAGCACCCACATGTTGACGTCGCCGTAGTCCCACGGCGTGCCAACCAGGTGCTTCTTGGTGATGTCGCCGATCCCCAGGCTCTCGATCGCCTGGAACGACTGGATGGTTGCCTGGATTCGCTCCGGAGTTCTGGTGTTCTTGTCGTCAGCCAGGTCGTCGAACTTGATCCGACTGTAGTGCTGCGAGACCAACCGCGCATCGACTCCGGTCCCGACGAAGCTCTCTTCCACTCGCGCGCGGAAGATCCCCAGCCGCTCGTCATCGTTCTGCGGGACGTCGAACGACGTCGCCTTCCAGCGCAACGGGAGGTCCCGGGTTCGACGCTTCCCCGTGCCACCGATGCGCATCCACTCCGGGATCAGCTCCGGAAAGGTGCGTTGGAGACGCTCGCAGCCCTGCATGATGCTCTTGATCCCGGCAACCTGTTTCTTGACGTTCTCGCCGCTGTTCATGACCAAGGCGATCGTCTGCATGGGGTCGCGGGCGAAATCCCACAGGCTCGCCTCCCGCGTCAGCAGGGTGCTCTTGAGGTGCGCTCTCGGGACCATGTAGACCTTGATGTCCGGGTCCGCGGTCAGTCGGACGAACACCCCGCGGAAGGTGCCATCCATCGCCGTCGGCGGCTTGCGGAGCCTCGTCGTCAACGACATCGCCTGCCGCATGTCCGCCGGACGGTAGCCCTCGGTCGTCGTCGGGTAGGAGATGCGGTACTTCGGGGTGAAGAACGCGCCGCTGTCCCCGGCGTCCGCGAGCGCGTTCCGGGTCGGCCAGTAGTAGTCGCCGGGCGGGTAGGTCGGGCATCCCGGCTCGGTGTGCATGTAGACGTGGCAGATGAGCTTGTGGAAGTAGGGGTCGTAGCCGTCGTTGCCGATGACCGACGTCACGAACCGCCAGAGGTCGTTCCGCGAAGCGTGGCGAAGCCGCGCGTAGTCATCGGCGTTTAGGTAGGAGTCGAGATCGTAGTCGTCGATCTCCGCTTTCATCGGCCGACGTACACCGCCTTGACCCCGGCGCCCGCCGGCACCACAACCACGTCGGCGATCCGGAGCGGATCCTGGCGCGTGTCCATCCGCCGCACCTCCCCGGAGCACTCCAGCTCCATGAGCAGCGCGTCGTAGTGGTCGCCGGGGAGAACAATGTGCGCCGGGACCGCCTTGTTGGCCGCGACGTAGGCCGTCAAGTGCTTCCACACCTGGAGCATGTGCTTCCCGATGCGGACATCTTCCCCTATTGTGGCGTTTGCGGTCATCCTGTGGCCTATCTGGTGGGTCATCGGTAAGGAGCGGTGCGCTTCCCGCGTCAAGCATACAATATCTTGACGATGTCAGACAAGGGTGATACATTGATGGCGCTGGCCGGCAAGGTCCCTTGAACCTTGCCGGGGAAGCCCAGTGGGCCCGACAAAGGCCCTACGCTCTCGGCCCATCCCGCTGACGGCATTTCCAGTACGCTCCGCGCTTCCCGGAGCACCTTCCCCTCTCCCACCCCGCCTCTACGCCGCACCTCCCCCGCGCAGAATCGCCCCCCCTCCAGTGGACGGGCGTCTTACGTTTGCGGTACACTGTGGTCATGGAAGACCTGCCGATCACGCATGTGGTCGTCCGCTTCGACGACCTCGCCGACTCCGACCTCGCCCTGGAGGTCAGGCTGGCGATCTCGCGCTGGAGCAACTCCAACAGCAGGCGGAAGCCGTGTGTTTTCATGGAAACGCGCGATGCCACGCGCCTGTTCATGCACTGCTTCGGCCTTGTCGCCCCCATCGCTCACCCGATGACGGGCGCCTTCGATTTCCGCTTCCAGGCGCACGACGTCCACGCATGCCCGGACATTCCGGGGCGCGGTGGGATATTCTTGGTGGGAGAGCACTCGGAGGGTCCACATTGACAGCCACCGACACCAACACCAACCCGAGGGATGACAAGATCACGGCATTCTCCCGTCTCGCCAGCGACCAGTCCAAGCAGGCGTCGATCATCGACGCCTCAACGCACGCCAGCAAACACGTGCGTCGCGCGATGGTCAAGAACCTCGCCGCGCTGGCAGACGGCGCTCTGACCCTGCTCCACGACCTCGACGAGGACGCTCCGGGCCCCTGCGGCCTGAGCGAGGGGGTCTGCACATCCTACTGCCGGAGCTGCATCGGCCGGATGTGGGCGTACCAGATGTCCATCGTGCGGGCCACAGACGAGCTACTGACGAAGCTCGCCAACACCAAGCCCTTCAAAGCGACTCGTCGCCGCGTCTGGCGTCCAGGAGATCCGCTGTGACCAAGCGCGAGATCGAGATCGAGCGCGAGCTTCCCGACGACGACCGGGAGGACCTTGATGACCACTGGACGGCATTCGAGGATCAGATCCTCGAGTACTCGATCACCCGCACCGAGGTCGCAACCGCCGAAGAACTCCAGGAACTGATGCCCACGGAATGGCTAGCCGGAAAGTACGCCGGCTGTCTTGCCGAGCCCCCCCTCCCCTTCCCCGGCGAGACCCAGGAAGACGCCAACGATCGCGCCGACCGCAACGCGAAGCGCCTCGACTCCGCCGTCCAGGACTGCGCCAACGCCTTCCACCGGCTCGACCCCGGCGCGCAGCTCGACATCGCGGTCCGGGCCCAGCCACGCGACGATGACCGCTACGCCGACATCCTTCGAAGGAGGTCCCGCCATGCCTCATGACGCGCTCCGCCGCCCCGGCCGCCGCCCCGTCTGCCCAGTCTGCCTCGGTGGCGGGCTCGTAGACCCCCCCTCCGGCCATCCGCGCGACTACCGCGACCTGATCCTCTGCACGGCATGCGGTGGCGCCGGAAAACGCCCTCCGAACACTTCCCGACCGTGTACCCCGAAGCAGCAAACCCCTCCACCAGGCCTGAAAGCATTCATCGAGCGGGGGTGACCAAAATTGTCACTTGCCCCATTCGATACATGGTTCATGATGCCCTCACTGGAAATCGAAGCGGCTCGCCAGGGTCGGCGCGTAACCCTCCCCGCGAGCCTCGGTAAAGCCCGAAGGGGCACCGAGCGGGTCGGGGAGCGGGACGGTGGCAGCAAGACACCTCTCCAGTCAGTCATCCAACGCCAGGGGGGCCGCGGCCCCGCGGCGCCCCGGGATCGCTCGTGTGTCGACCGCTCTGGAGACGGGGCGGTAGTTGCGCCCCACCCTCCAGCGTCACCAGAGCGGCCAGGGGCGCGAGGTGAAACCCCCGCGCTTGAGCGTCCCCGCTCGTACCCCCCGCAAGGGCGGGAGAGGGGAGGGGACCTCAGGAGGGGAGGGGAGAGGTACGCCCTCGCTCCTGCACCAGCGCCCCCTTCCGCCAGCCCCACAGCCAGCCCCACCCTTCGCGCCGGCGAGCGCAGGCCTGGCCGTCGGCCCCCGCACAGGGCCATCAGGACAGGGCAGGTCGCGCGTAGCCGCAGCGCGCCAGGAGCCCTTCGAGCTTCCTTCCAGAAGGGATTCTGATGATGGACAACACACGGATTGCCGGTTGGCAACCCCATCCTTCCGGCAGCAAACCACGGGGCTGGAGGACAGGCGCATGAGCGCAGGGATCAAGTCGGAGCACTGGGACGATGCACACGGGAATCCGGCGGGCGGAACCACGTTCGGGGACGGGTTCGCCATCGAATGGCAGAACGGCCCGCTGGGGCGCGGCGAGGAACGGCGCGAGCCGACCGGCGCGGTCGTCGAGGACGTGATCGCCGCGGCGGCGGATCGCCTCCGCTACTACCAGGACAGTAAGTTCGCGTGCAGTTACAACGCCACGGCCTTGAAGCACCTGGTGGCCGCTCTGGTCGCACTGGACCAGCGCACGAAGGGCCGCGAGGCGAGGGGCGTCGAAGGAACGTACAAGGTCTGACCCGGAACGGGCTGTGGATAACTCCTGCACCCATCGCCTCAACCAAAGCTACCGCCTGGAGGTACGCTACCCCAACAACGAGGGGTGCGCGTGTCAAAAGCGTCTTCGCGAGGGACTGCTTTCGATCCCCCTCCAGGCGGTAGCACCTCCCCCACCAGCGCCCCCAGAACGACGGAATCCTTCGCGGTTGGTACGGGGTATCCCAGAAATTTCTGGGGCGCCCTAGACTAACCGACAGCGCGCGCCCGGCCCGCACCCCCACCCCGGCCGGGGCCGTAACTCGCCAGCCCACACCTTAGGGGCGTGCACGCGCAGCACTGGTGCGCGCTCACACCCGCCCCCCCCCTGCGTTTGCGGTCGAGTCCGCCCCCTCCCGCATGCCGCTGACGCACTGCGTCAAGCGGGGGAGGTGTGGCCTTCGCGGTTCTGGCGCCGCCGACGCTACCCCTTACTCACACACGAGTTAGCGCGAGTATGACGAACGTACACTTTCCTCACACCTAAGGTGTTCTCCTAATAGAGGCACCTAAGTCCTTTCACCCCTAGGCGTTGTTTTTTTCTCGACACGGCTGGATTCGCAGGGTATGTTAGCGTTGCAGCCGCGGTTCAGACCTCGGCCGGTCAGCGCGGGAGGCCCGCGCTTGCCGGCTGAAGGGAGCCATGAGGAGCCACGCCATGACGAGCACGACCCCGAGCACCCCCGCCTCCACCGCCATCTACAACGAGACCGCCCCCGCCTTCAGTGCGCGCGTCCTCGCG
>Ga0210043_1001581_pt1 | contig 18064 bp, 29 predicted proteins | sample CryGeymet201501t_FD_183990 | JGI IMG/M metagenome (GOLD analysis project Ga0210043, IMG submission 183990) | Groundwater microbial communities from Crystal Geyser aquifers in Utah, USA - Crystal Geyser metaG 2015-01t (SPAdes) (version 2) | ecosystem: Environmental > Aquatic > Deep subsurface >... | reverse complement strand
CTGCTTTTAGTGCATTGCGCTCTTTTGTTATGAGCTTTAGCGCTTCTGTTGTTTGTTCCAGTGCTCTGGTAAGCTGATTGACTTGACCATGCAACACATACTCTCGCTCTGCTCCCATGCTGTTGAGCTTTTGTTCTTCGGCAAGAGCCTTCTCAAGCTCACGCTCTCTATCTGTAATATTTATGATGCTCATTTATCTTCTCCTTGTACTTCGTTACACACCTCTCGTAGCCGTGCTTCTTGGGCATCCCTAGCCGCACCAAATACATCATCCCACTCCGCATCACTCACCGCACCCCTAGCCGCACCCCTAGCCGCACCCCTAGCCGCCCACCACGCCGCCCACCACGCCGCACCCCACGCCGAACCTAACGCCGCACCCGGCGCTGCATCCGGCGCTGCATCCCTCGCCGCATCTAGTTCTTCCACTGTGGCTTCGCCGTCGGCGTACCTTTCGGCCACGTCCAGCGCTGCCAGGCTGCGGGTGTCTTGTATCAAGTGCTGCACTTGCCTTGCACACCAGACTGCGTATAGCCTGATCTCTTTGTCCCGTCCCTCGATAGCTCTCATACACCAGAGCGCATCGTCCAGCCCATTACTGTCAAGAATCGTTAGCAGCGACAGCGGCTCGTCATCAGCTTTGGTTTTTCCGAGGTGTTTGAGTAGCTTTTCCCATCCCTCTTCACATGGACTGTGGGCGCGTATTTTGTTCAGGGTTGTTTTCATAGTGCCCCCATCATCCAGTAACCCAGCAGGGCAAACATGCCTACGCCGACCATCACGCCGACAAGGTATGAAACTTCTTCCAGAATGAAGTCCGCCTCATCGCCCTTGTACGGGTGCATCTTTGAAATATCCGTTGGTTTCATATCAGTGCCTCCGGTATTTCGACCTCATCCCCCAGCTTACTGGCAACGTAGCAACGCATTGCTGCGATCAGTTTGGTTTTGCCATAAAACACCTTGGCAGGATCATCCCACTTAGTGGATGCACTCCACACGTTGCGTGCTTCCCAGAGTGTTCCAATCTTCCCACGTTCAATGATCGGCCCACCTTGTTCCCAATTCGCTGATGGCTCCCACAGTTCGTCGTATCCAAGCCCCATTTCGGACTTAAGGCATCTCCCCGTTACCGGGGCGCCATCAACGACGTCATAGTCACGCCCCGAGGCATGGCCTACCGCCCAGTCAAGGGCTGGGCCTTGCAGTTCACTTGTTTTCATGTCAGCTCCTCGTGGCAGTCGCCACAGTGGGTGAAGGCTCCGTCCGGGTCTTCGTCGATGTCAAAGACCGGATGGATGGGGTTGCCCTCGCCGTCGATTGAAGCGTCAGAGATTCCGTGCTCATCAATCCACCCTTTGTTATTGGTGAACGATGCGTCGGCGGTACCGAAGCGCTCTCTGGCGCACTCCGGGCAATGCACGTCTGCTTCATAGGTGTATGCGATGATTCTCATAATGCCTCCACGGCAACAATGTTGCCGGTGCGTTGATAAATGCGGTCGGCATAAGCACAGGCCGCTTCTAAAGTTGCAAACTTGCGCTTGCCGTTGACGATGTATTTCATGGCGCTGCTCCTTACAGCGCAGCCATCCGGCGTGCATACGCTGCGCCGTTGGCTTTGGTGACGAATTTCAAACTACCCTTGGTGCCGTTGACAACCTGGGTGCGGCTGGGGATGTGGTTGCCCCAGTAGTCACGGGCGTCGGTCTTGCCCAGCAGGCAGCGGCCACTCTCGATGGCATCCATCATGCTGCGGCCGTAGCTGCCTTGAAAGGCCCAGGCCGAGCCGCTGTTGATAGCGCGCTGCAGCGCCTCGAAATACTCGTCTTCGGTTTCTGCTTCGCCCTCGATGGCGTAGATGTCGTTCAGGTTCATGATGTGAGCTCCTTAGCGGTACAGGGCAGACAGCAGGCTCCGGCCGATCTCGGCGTTGTCTTGTTCAGACCCAGCGTTGGCATACGCCTGGGCATGAGAGCGGATGACGGACATCAGGTACTGGGCAGAGCGCATGTTGTCGCGCAGCTTGGTGTCGCCGGTCATGGAAATCATGTTGGCGGCTGTATCGACAGCGCCTTCAACGGCGGTGAATTGGGGAATGGTGAATGCGGTCATGATGTGAGCTCCTTGCTGCGTTGTTGATGGCTAAAGTATCGGCGAACCGATAAACAGTGTCAACGGGCAACCGGTATTTATTTTTAAATCAATAACGTGGAACCGATAAAGAAAAGCTATCAAATAAATGGGGGGGGGGCTTTTTATCGGTTTTTTGCGTTGCGTCAACACTTCGCAACTTTGCCAGGCATCCAGCTCTCTTATCCCCCGTTTGGGGGATATACGGGTTAACCCGTACAAGGTAAAGTGAGCAGGGGGACCTTACGCGCTCAGGCGTTTCCCAGTCGAGAGCACCGCTTGTGCAGCTGCTCCAATGCTTTCATAGTCGTCGGCGTGCTCACCCAGGTCGGCGAGCATGACCATCGCCCGGCGCCTGGTGGCTGTGTCCACCTGCTGCAGGTGCTGGGCGATGACGCGCACGGCATCGTCGAATGTGACCGGGGCGGGCGCGCTTTCCCGGGCGCTGAATTGCACCACGCTGTCCGCCTGCTGCGGGTGCTTCGGTCCTTCACCGGTGGCCAGCCACAGGGCGCTGACGCCACACACCTGGGCGTACACGGCGGTGTCGGTGGAGCTGTAGCCCTCAGTCTCGGCCGTGCTGATCGTGCTCTGGGGTATGCCGGTTTTCTTCGACAGGCCCACCTGTGTCAGCTTGGCGCCCTTGCGGGCTTCGCGCAGTCTTTGTCCATATTCAGTCATGGCGGCACCCTATCTGAAAACAATATCGCAAAAGCGCTTGAACAAATAACGGTTTACCGATAAGATGCGCGCCATGAACTGGCCCACACTTATCGCCGACATCCAGCGTCACGGCAAAATGACGCAACCACAGATCGCCGAGCACTGCCACTGCGCGCAGGCTACCGTCAGCGACCTTGCCAGCGGTGTCACCGCCAACCCCCGCTACGCCCTGGGCGCAGCCCTCACGGAGTTGCACGCAGCCGTCATGGCCACGGTGCCAGCCCCACAGGAGGGCTGACCCATGGCAAGGGACAACAAGACCGAGGTCAGCTTCGAGATTGACCGGGATGAAGTAGCGGTGCTCGATGGCTATTGCAACGCGCGCGGCCTCAATCGCACATTCGTGATGCGCAAGATTCTCAGAGAGTGGTCCGAAGAGAAGCTGCATGAGGCGACTGTCATCTGCAGGACCGCCGGTGTCAACCCGGCGTCGTCCGGTCGTCCCCGGCGCGTAGCCGAGTGATGGAGCTCGCGGTGATGACCCAACCCTCAACCCCAACGCCTCCAGCCCTGCTGCCTTTCCGGCCAGAGGGCATACCCGAGTCACTCAAGTCAGCCCCCAGGTGGGCGCCGTGGGTGGCAGTCTGGAACGACAAGCGCAAGAAGTACGACAAAATTCCCAAGCGAGCTGACGCGCCAAACATCGGCCTATCAACGGCCAAGCCTGAGCGCTGGTACACATACGAAGCCGCCCTGGCCAGTTACCAGCGTAACCCGGGCCTGTTCGCTGGCCTGGGCTACGTCGTCACCGGTGTGCAGGACCTGGTCGCCACGGACATCGACCATTGCATCAACGACGGGGTGGTGGCTGACTGGGCCCAGGACATCGTCAACGACCTGCACAGCTACACCGAGATCAGCCCCAGCGGGAATGGCATACGTCTGTTCAACACCGGCACCCTGGACAACGACTTTCAGAACCACGAGGTCGGCCTGGAGGTCTACGCGGGCAAGGACGCGCGCTTCCTCACTGTCAGCGGCCACCACATCGCCACCACACCCACCGAGGTGCGCCCTGCGCCCGGCGGCGTGCTGCTGGCCATGCAGTCCCAGTACGCCCGGGTGCGTGTCAAGGCCACGGTCATCGACCTCAACGCGCCTGATCTGATCGACGAGCTGGCGCTGCCAGAGCTCTCAGAGCTGGACCTGCCACCGCGGGTGCGCGACTGGCTCGAGACGGGCGAGTGCATCGGTGATCGCTCAGGCATGCTGCACCAGGCCGGTATCGCCCTGTACACCGCGGGGCTCACCGACGCGCAGGTGTACAGCACACTGGCCAGCAACGACCACGCCCTTGAAGTGGCACTGGACCACCGTCACCAGGACGCCGAGCGTGCTCTCATGTACCTGTGGCGTGAGCAGTGCGTCAAGACCAAGCCCAAGGCCGAGGCCAGCCGGGCAGCGTCACTGGCTGACTTCGATGATGTGAGCGGTGAGGCACCGGCAGCCAGCGCAGCGCCCGTGGGCACGGCCGTCAAGCCGATGCGCTTCCAGTTCGTGCAGGCCGGTAAGTTCATGGAGCGCGAGCCCATACGCTGGGCCGTCAAGCAGGTGTTTCCCCTGGCCGAGATGGGCGTCATCTATGGTGAGTCAGGGGCGGGCAAGTCGTTCTTCGCGCTGGACCTGGTGATGTCCATCGTGCGTGGTGAGCCTTGGCGTGGCCACCGCGTCCATCAGTGCAACGTAGCCTACATCTGCGCCGAGGGGGCGTCGGGCTTTGCCATGCGCGTCGAGGCGTATGCCGAGTACCACGGCATCGACCCATCTGCACTGCCTCTTTACATCCTTGGTGACGCGCCAAACTTCCTGGAAAAGGCCGACATCAAGGACCTGGTGGCTGCTCTCAAGGGCCTGGGAAATATCGACATCGTCATTGTCGATACGCTGGCCCAGGTCACCGCCGGAGCCGATGAGAACTCGGGCCAGGACATGGGCCGGGCGCTGGCCCACTGCAAGGCCCTCCACAAGGCCACCGGCGCCATGGTCACCCTGATTGCCCACGCTGGCAAGGACGCCAGCAAGGGCATACGCGGCTGGTCGGGCCTCAAGGCACCCCTGGACGTGTCCATCTGCGTCGAGCGCGAGGGTGATGCCCGCTGCGCTACTGTGGTCAAGATGAAGGATGGAACAGGGGAGGGCGTGGAGCACCCGTTCACCTTGGACGTGGTCACCCTGGGCCAGGACGAGGACGGCGACCCGATCACCTCATGCGTGGTCAAAGAGGGCGCTGCCAGATCACCCAGCGCACCCGCCCAACGCATACCCAACAGCTCAGTGTGGCAGCACACCGTGATGCGAGTGGCGGTCGAACTGAGCGACCTGACAGGGGACTTTAGCACCAACCAACTGACCGAGGCCGCTATCAACCAAGTGCCTCGGGATGAGGCCGCCAGGGTGGACCGCAGGCGCTTCAATGTGCTGCGCGCCATAACCTCTCTGACCAATTCAGGCCACTTGGTGGTGGCCAACGGCATGGTGACGGTGCCATGAACGTGCAATTTACTGCGCGCTGGGTGCGGTGTGCTGCCTACTTTTTAAGCAGTGAATCTGCATTATTTGCGAACGTGCTTAAAAGTGCATGCAAATATTTACTTACTCTTTTACTCATCCTTACTCATGAGTTCTCAAGAGTAACTTTACCTTTACTCTTTACTCTTCTTCCCTTTAGGGAAGAGTAAAGAGTAACGCCAAAAATGAGTAAAAAAGATGAATCTGTAGAAATTTACAAAGTTGGGTGAAACCATGCAATCTGCAAATAAAAGCGCCTTCGGGGGCACAGCCACCAGCGAGGGCTTCATCCCCTTTTTGCGCCACCAGGGTGTCGATATGCCGGTGTCCCTGGCCATCCCCGAGGGTGCCTCAGCAACGTGGCTGGGCAGGCCGCAGCTGCCTTTGCGCATAGGTGGGTGCCTGGTGTACGTGGCGCCCGGCGGTGAGCTCGTGGTGGGCGTTGAGGGGGGTTTGCGCATCATCGAATAACTACCACCCCACCGTACCGCAGCAGCTCTGCTGCGCCTGGCCAGGGGCAAATGGCCGGAATACCTACCGTGGCGCACTTCCATGGCTCAGAGCGTAAGTGCGAAGGGCAACAACCCGCAGCAGTCTCGACTGTCAAGCCCCGATGCGGTCTTCAGATAACGGTTAGTTGATAACTATCGCTAAACGTGAAACAATAGCCCAACTCTATTACGGCAGTTGGCCCATGGCAAAACACCCAGATCAGGATGACATTCACAGCGTGCTTACAGAGCACCTGGGCGTGCGTGGCCACGATTGGGCTACAGCCAAAGAATTGGCCCTGGAGGTAGGGTACCCCTGGCGCGTCGTCGCGCGGGCCATGGTGAGGCTGGCGCACGCCACGACAGTGGAGCAAAAGCAAACAGAGTGGATCAGTGCGCGGTATCGAACCCGTCGCTGTTTCGTTTACAGAAAACTGGTGACAGCGCAGGTGGGCTACCCCGCATGGCTGATGCCGCAAACCCCGAGGAGCTGATCATGGCCAAGCTATTGCCCAAGCAGGCTGCGTTCATCGACGAGTACCTGATCGACAGCAACGCCACGCAGGCTGCAATTCGCGCAGGCTACAGCAAAAAGACCGCCAAGCAAATGGGCACAGAAAACCTGTCGAAACCGGTCATTTACGCAGCTATTGCAGCAAAGCAGGCAATTCTCGACGCGCATCGCATGGCGCGATTGGCTTCAATGGAGCTCACCAAGGACCGCGTGGCACTGGAGATTGCCCGGCTTGCTTTCTTCGACGCTCGCAAATTGTTCAACGCAAACGGCCAACCGATACCCATCCAGAACCTGGACGATGACACCGCTGCGGCAGTGGCCGGGCTCGAAGTGCTGGACCAGTTCACGGGGTCTGGAGACAGCCGGGTGTTCACCGGTGAGCTCAAAAAGTACAAGATCGCCGACAAAAACGCCGCGCTGGAGAAAGCCGCCAAGATCGTGGGCAGCTACGAGGAGGACAACGCACAGACTGCAGCCGCCACCGCGGCCGCGGTCGTCGCTGGCGCCGCCGCGGGCAACGCCCTGTTCCAAGAGCGCCTGGCCAAGTCCATGGCCAAGATCAAGGCCCGGCAAGAGGCCAAATGATCACCCAGGAAGACCTGTGGGCCCTCAGCTACGACGAGGCCCTCGATCTCTACCAGGACATGGCAGACTGGCCCCTGCCAGATGTGGCAGAGGTTGTCAAGCTTGATAGGTATTTCCTATTGACCCAAATTCTGGGCCGCCCTGACGCCCAGCACCCCTGGCTGTACGACCGCTGCCGGGAGGTCGAACGCAACCCCGACGGCTACCTGGACCTGTGGGCACGCGAGCATTACAAATCGACGGTGATTACCTTTGCGGGCGTGATACAGGAGATCGTCAAGAACCCTGAAATCACCATTGGCATCTTCAGCTTCAACAAGCCGTCAGCACGCAAATTCCTCAAGCAGATCAAGTACGAGTTGGAGAGCAACACGCTGCTGCGGGACATGTTCCCCGACGTGCTCTACGCCAACCCGCAGAAAGAGTCGCCCCGCTGGAGCGAGGACGCGGGCATTGTGGTAAAGCGCAAGAGCAACCCCAAAGAGGCCACCGTCGAGGGCCATGGCCTGGTGGACGGCCAGCCGGTGGGCGCTCACTTCTTGCTGCGGGTCTACGACGACGTGGTCACCCCGGACAGCGTCACCAGCCCCGAGATGATCAGCAAGACCACCGAGGCCTGGTCCATGAGCGACAACCTGGGCGCCCGTGGTGAAGACGGCATGGCCCGTATGCAAATGGTGGGCACCCGATACCACTTCGGCGACACGTATCACACGATCATGGAGATGGGCGCCGTGAAGCCCAGGGTGTACCCGGCCACCGACAACGGGCTCCGCGACGGCAACCCCGTGTTCCTGCCACCTGCTGTGTGGGCAGACAAAAAGATAAAGCAGACCACCAGCACCCTGGCAGCCCAGATGCTGCAGAACCCGGCCGCGGGCTCGGCCGCCATCTTTCAGAAGGAATGGCTGCGGTTCATGGACATCCGCCCGGCCACGCTCAACGTGTACATCCTGTGCGACCCTGCCAGCAGCAAAAAGAAGGGCAGCGACCGAACAGCCATGCCGGTGGTCGGTGTGGACAGCGCAGGCAACTACTGGCTGCTGGACGGCTTCCACCACCGCATGGGCTTGGCAGAGCGTTGGCGCAACCTCAAAGCGCTGCGCAAGACATGGATGGCCATGCCCGGCGTGCAGCTAGTCAAGGTGGGCTATGAGCGTTACGGCAGCACCAGCGACCTGGAGCACTTCGAGCTGGAGATGCAGCGCGACAAGGACGCATTCGAGATTCACGAGCTGGCTTGGCCCAAGGAGGGCCCAGGCAGCAAGATCGACCGGGTGCAACGCCTTGAGCCGTACTTCAGGGCAGGGCGCTTCTTCATGCCTGCGGTCACGCCCACACGCGACGGCAAGCCCACCGAGACCAAGGCGCAGATGGCAATGCGCGCCCAGGGCCAGGCCTTCCGCATCCTGGCACCGACACACCGCAAGGATGAGGAGGGGCGTCTCTACAGTCTCAACAAGAACATGCTCGACGAGTACCTGACTTTCCCGTACTGCGTGCACGATGACTTCATGGACGCGACCAGTCGCATCTTCGACATCGACGCGCTGCCGCCCATCATCGTCGATCAGACAACTTTAGAACCCGAGGTGTTTTCCGATGGCACGTAAAGCGAAAACTGCTTGCATCTACCAGATTCTCAGAAGTGAGACAGGGCAGTTCGTCGACGCGAAGCACAACTACAAACCGGAGCCTGAGCATGCCTGACGACTACCCAGCAGCCGACTACCTGCCACAGCAGGGTGTGAACGGCGTAAGCTACAGCCAGCGCCTCTTCAGCGAGGAGGTGACCATCGCCGCGTCGATTGGCGGCCAATCGCCTACCGACTACCGTCAACCAGGCTATGAGTTCAGCAATGGAACACGCTTTGATACACCGCCCAATCCCTATGTCCCGGCCTGACGAGTACGACCGGCTGCCCATGGCTATTCGGCAGTATTACAGCCGGGCCGAGTACCTGTTCCTGACCGACGAGCAAAAGACCAACCTGCAACGCACTGAGACGGAGCCAGACCCAGAATGAGCCAACACATCCAACTGCACGGTGACGACAGCAACATCCTGCTCACCAACGAGTACATGAGCCCCGAGGACACGGTGGCCGAGGCTTACGACATGGCCAGGTCCAAGGACATCGGTGAAGCGCTCAACGCCCATTACCCGGGGCACCTGTGGGCCATCCGTGTGCAGTCTCAGCAGGGCATCGCCACCATCCACAACATGAGCCTGAGCGAGACGCACGGCTACGTGATCAAGCTCGACAACGTCTACAGCGCATCGCACCTGGTCAAGCGCAGCATCGCCGCCGGTGGTGAGATTCTGGAGCGCTTCAAGATCAAGCGCGGCCGTGCCGACAACGAGCTGCTGGACGCCCTGCCCAAGGACTTTGCCGGGCGCGTACTGGGGGACAAATCAAAATGATGGACGACACCACCGCCCTGCAGCTCGCAAGAGACGCGGAAAAGGGCAGCACCATGTTCTTTGACGCGAACATCAGGCCCAACCTGGAGCGCGACATTCGCCAGTTTCACAGCAAGCACAACCCAGACAGCAAATACGTGAGCGATGCCTACAAGGCACGCTCGCGCTTCTACCGGCCCAAGACCCGCAGCATGGTGCGCAACGGTGAAGCCACCGCGGCAGAAGCCTTCTTTTCCACAGCCGCCGTGGTGGCCATCGACCCCGAAGACGAACGCGACGACATGCAGAAAGTCAGCGCCGAGGTCATGCTCGAACTGCTGAACTACCGGCTCAAGAAGACCGTGCCCTGGTTCCAGACGGTCATCGGCGCCTACCAGGACGCCATGGTGCAGGGCACTGTCATCAGCCATCAGGGCTGGGAGTACGACGAGGTCAAGGGGGTGGACAAGCCTACCGTCACCCTGATACCGATGGAGAACTTCCGCTTTGACCCGGCGGCCGACTGGACCGACCCGGTAAACACCAGCCCGTACAACATCTGGCTGATCCCCATGTACGTCAAGGACGTCAAACAGCGCATGCGCCAGGGCAAATGGAACATGCTCTCAGACGCGCAAATGCTCTCTGCTGCACGCAAGTACGACTCAACTCGCATGCTGCGCGAGGACAACCGCACCAACAGCGCGGACACGGTCACCAGCATCACCAGCTTTACCATCGTCTGGGTGCACATGAACGTCATGGCCGACGACGATACCGGTGAGGACGTGATGTACTACACGCTTGGCAGCGAGTTCATGCTGTCCAGCCCCGAGCCATTGACAGCGCAGTATGCGCACGGCAAACGCCCGTTCGTGATCGGCAAGTCGGTGATCGAGACGCACAAGAACTGGAGCTCAGGCCCGGTTCGCCTGTCGCGCGACACCATGGCCGAGATCAACGAGATCGCCAACAACCGTGTGGACAACGTCAAGTTCGCCATGAACAAGCGCTACTTCGTGGCCCGCAACAAGCAGGTGGACATGCGCTCACTGACGCGCAACGTGCCGTCGAGCGTGACCTTGATGGACAACATCGAGACTGACGTGAAGGTGCTCGACACGCCAGACGTTACCAGCAGCGCGTACCAGGAGCAGGACCGGCTGAACATGGACTTCGACGAGATCACCGGCAGCATGAGCCAGTCATCCGTGCAAGCCAACCGCAAGCTCAACGAGACGGTGGGCGGCATGGAGATGATGGACGCCGGGGCCAGCAAGGTTCAGAACTACCAGCTCAAGACCTTCATCGAAACCTGGGTCGAGCCGGTGCTGGCCCAGCTGGTGCTGCTGGAGCAGTTCTACGAAACCGACGAGGTCATCCTGGGCCTGGCAGGGTCTAAGTCCAAGCTGTTCCAGAAGATGGGCCTGGACCAGGCCACCGACGACCTGCTCATGGGGAGCCTGACGCTGGTGGTCAGCGTGGGCATGAGCGCCACCAGCCCGACGCAAAAGATCAACAACCTGATGACCGGCGTGCGCGGCGTCAAGGAGGCCCTGGCCGAGGGCGTGCTGGAGAAATACGGCGTCGACCCGGTCGAGCTGATCAAAGAAGTGTTCGGTGCGCTGGGCCACAAGGATGGCGGCCGGTTCTTCAAGGGAGACGGCGGACAAGACCCGCAAGTGCAGGCCCTGCAGACCCAGGTCGAGCAACTGCAGCAGGCGCTGGACGCCAAGCACCCGCCCGAGCTGCTGGCCGCCAGGGTCAAGGAGATCGAGGGCAAGGTCGAGTACATGAAGAAGCAGGGCGCCAAGGCCGAGGCCGACAAGGTTGCCACCGGGGTCACCAGCGCCTATGCCGCAATGCAGGCTGCCGAGGTCATTTCGGCGGTGCCACAGGCGGCGCCCATTGCCGACAAGATCATGCAGGCCGCGGGCTACCAGGTGCCAACGCCAGAGGGCGCGGACCCCAACTACCCCGAGAACGCGGTGCTGGCTGGCGGTGCCATGCCTGTCACCCCGGCGGCGGCCGAGGCCACCATGACCGGGCCCGTGGACATCCAGGGCAGTGGCAACAGCTCGCCCATGTTCCCGGGTAAGGCGGCCATGCCCGGCAGCCCGGGGCAGGGTGCCATGGATGGGATCGAGACGCAACGTGCCGATGGCGTGCAGCCGGGGGTGACGGGAGCGTAAAATACCCCCGGGACAACTCGAACGCCTCCAACTCCTGCACACTGACGGGGTAGGCCCAACTAAAGCCACCCTAACCCGGTGGCTTTTTCTTGTCTGCACGAAATGCACGCATCATGAGGGGCAGGGTTATCTTCGCCTCCATGAGTGAAGAACCCACCATTGCAAACGACTTGGCCCAGCAGGGCAAAGACCTCCATCGGGCCATTGATTTTGGCTTCCAGGTGGAGGCTTTCCTGGGCAGCGACATCGGGAAATTCCTGATTGCGCGCGCTGAAGCCCAAGTCGTGGATGCCACTGAGCAGCTCAAGCGTGTCAACCCTGAGAACCCCACTCAGATACGCGCGCTGCAGCACAACATCCAGGTGGCCGAGGACATCCAGTATTGGCTGGCTGACGCCATCCGCGCTGGGTACACGGCTCAGGACGAACTCATCGACCAATCCCACTAACCCACAGGAGCCCCAATGCCCGAACTCATGCTGTCAGACGCTATCGACCAAGACGTGTCAGACCAACCCGCTACCGAAGTCCAGCCATCCGCCCGCGAGCTGATGATGGAGAAGATCGCCGCCGAGAGCATCGTGCGCGTCAAGAACGACTTCGACGGCATGGATGAGGACGCCGACATTGACCAGGACAACCCTGATGCTGACCAGCTCGCGCTGCAGCAGCCTGCAACCCCACCGGTGGCCACCCCCAAGGTGCACGCCCTCAAGGTGGACGGCGAAGAGCGCACCGTCACTGACGACGAGCTGATCCGCAGCTACCAAAAGAATGCAGCAGCAGACCGGAGGCTGGAAGAGGCCACCCAACTGCTGCGGCAGGCCAACGAGCAAGCCGCCCTTCAGGAGGCCCAGTCTCAGGCGCCTGCACCCGTCACTCAGGCCGAGGCTCCGCAGGAGCTCAAGGCCCAGGTGAAATCCGTCCTCTCGAAGCTGTACGAGGGTGACGAGGATAGCGCGTCGGAAGCGCTGGCGGAGTTGTTGCAAAACGGACGGGGCGGCGACCAGCCTACCCCTGCCACTCCAAACATCGACATCGACCAGCTGACGGCGCAGATTCAGCAACGGATGGAAGTGGACAAGACTTTCGAGACGATTCAGACCGACTACCCTGACCTGATCGCCGACCCCGACCTGGAGATGTTGACTGCGATGAAGATCAATCGCTCTGTTGCCAGCGGCATGCCGCGTGCACAAGCCATGATCACCGCAGCCAAAGAAGTCTACAAGTCGCTCGGCAGGGAACCCGCAGGGCGTCAGCAGGACGCACCGAAGCCCGCCACCAACACCCGGCTGGAAAACAAGCAGCGGCTGGACCTCGTTAAGCCAGCATCTGGAGTAGCAAGCCGCACGGCGACACCGTCTGAGGAAAACCCCTCGGATGTCATCGCTGCCATGGCTGAACGCCGTCTGGGGCAGTCCATGCCCCGACGGGTCGCATAAACACTTTTTTGGAGAATCAAAATGGCTGGTCAAGTTTGGATGACAAATAACCTCGGGGGCTACATGTGGTCCCCCAACCTGTCCAAGGTGCTGCGTCAAGCGCTGCAACCCTTGGTGAAGTTCCGCCAGTTTGCGGACATCAAAGACGCTGCCGTTCAAGGCAAGGGCAAGGGCCAAGAGTACCACTGGAACGTGTATTCCAACGTGGCTACTCAGGGCACAACCCTGGTTGAAACGACCACGATGGCTGAAACCAACTTCACCATCACACAGGGCACCATGACCATTACCGAGTACGGTAATGCGGTTCCCTACACCGGCAAGCTGGACGACCTCTCTGAGCACCCTGTCAAAGAGATCATCCAGAAGGTGCTCAAGAACGACGCCAAGAAGACGCTGGACCAGGCCGCCTACGACCAGTTCAACGCCACCCCTTTGCGCGTCATCCCAGTGGCAGGTACCGACACCTCGGCGGTGACCCTGTACACCAACGGCACCGTGACCGGTACCAACAACGTGGCCCTGGGCAAAGAGCACGTCAAGACCATCGTCGACGTGATGAAGGAACGCAACATTCCTCCGTACGAAGCCGATGACTACTTCGCCATCGCGCACCCGACCACGTTCCGTAAGTTCAAGAACGATCTGGAATCCATCAAGGTTTACATCCAAGAAGGCTTCCAGATGATCATGAACGGCGAAATCGGCCGTTACGAGTCCACTCGTTTCATCGAGCAGACCAACATCGCCAAGGCCACCTGGACCAACGCCAAGTCCAACTGGGCTTACTTCTTCGGTGCTGATACCGTGGCTGAAGGTATCGCAGTGCCCGAGGAAATGCGCGGCAAGATTCCGACTGACTACGGTCGCAGCCGTGGTATCGCCTGGTACTATTTGGGGGGCTTTGGACTTGTTCACGGTATTGCGGCGAACGCGCGGGTTTTGAAGTGGGCAACTGCTGAAGCCAACTGATACTAGGCAAAAACTACAGATCAGGGGCTTCGGCCCCTTTTCTTTTTGTGTGTTTGGTAAACAAAGAGATCGTCTCCCTGCAGGAGGTCGTTGTTGCTACTAGGAAGAAGATAAAAGCCTTGCAGCAACAGATGGATGATTTGGACTTCGACGCATGGGTCCAAGTACAGAAGGCTGCGGAGCCGCTCTTTCGACAGACCTTCAAGAAGTAACCAAAGCCCACTCCGGTGGGCTTTTTCACGTCTGGCGATTAGGAGGGGCATGGGCAAACTGCAGGCACCTGAACTGGAGATGCCATGCCCAACCAAGACACCCTCAAAGAGTTGACCGCCGCACAGGCCATGGTCAGCGCCTCTGCGGCCTACACCTCTGACGGCTTGGCCGATGCGGGTGTGACCTCTGCCGACGTGAGCCGCGGCTTCACCAAGGAAACCCTGCACGACACCGGGCGCGTGGATGCCGACGGCACCAACTACGTCGGTGACCCGTACATCCGCGACGGCTTCGCCGGTGCCAACAGCAAATACCAACGCCTCTAAGGACCCCACCATGACCACCAAAGAAGACATCAAATCACGCGCCTCGCTCAACGCCATCGGCAACGGTGCCCTGGGCGGCTCCATGGGCAACGCTGGCACCAGCACCGGCTTGCAGGCTGGCCAGGGCTGCGACATTGGCATGGACGCCACCAACAGCATGGGCAGCATCAGTGCTGACACCAAGAGCTGCCGCCCTTTCGAGGGCTTTGAAGAGTCATACCAGTTCACCGCGCCTGAAAGCCACGAGAAGGCCCCCGGCCGCATGGGCTCACTGGCACTCGGAGACTGAGCCGTGGCGACACTGGACAAGACCAAGCCCTACGGTGAAGTGCACGGTGCCTCTGACGGCACCCGCTACGTGCAGGGTGACAAGAGCTTCGACGGCAACGGCGATGAGATCGGCGCCACCAAGCCGGTGAAAGCCGTCAAGGCGCCCAAGGCCAAGCCGGTCGAGGACGTGGACGCGCAGCTCGCAGAACAGCTCAAGGACCTAACGTGACCTGGTGCGCGACCGACCCCCAAGGAAACGAGGCCGACAAGGTCAAGTACGAGATCGTGCCCTACACGCGCGGGGTCGTGCTCGACCTGGGCTGCGGCCCGAAGAAGGCTTTCCCGCACTTCCTGGGTGTCGACTCGTGCAAGGACACAGAGCTGTTCGGGATTCAGATCAAACCCGATCTGCGCGTCGACGACTGCGCAGACCTGAGCAACACGATCGAAGACGCCAGCGTGGATGCGGTGTTCTCATCGCACCTGCTGGAGCACATCGAGAACTATCAGGCCGCGTTGAAGGACTGGTGGCGGTGCGTCAAGGTGGGCGGCCACCTGGCGCTCTATCTGCCGCACAAAGACTTTTACCCCAACGTCGGCCAGCCCGGCGCCAACCCAGACCACAAGCACGACTTCGCCCCACAGGACATCATCGACGCGATGACGGACGTTGGCGGCTGGGACCTGTTGGTGCGCGAAGAGCGCAACGGCGGGCAGGAATACTCGTTCCTGCTGGTGTTCCAGAAGTGCTCCCATGGTATGCACCTGCAGTCGTGGATGCTGCCCAAGCCCGAGCGCAAGACAGCCTGCGTGGTCCGCTACGGGGGCTGGGGTGATCTTTTACAGATGGCCAACGTCCTGCCCACCCTCAAGGCACAAGGCTTCCATGTCACGGTCATGACCACCCCAAAGGGGCAGGACGTCATCAAGACTGACCCGCATGTCGACGCCTGGTTCATTCAGGACCAGGACCAGGTGCCCAACCAGGAGCTGCCCAAGTTCTTCGACGTGATGTCCAAGAAGTTCGACCGATTCATCAACCTGTGTGAGTCTGTCGAGGGGACGCTGCTGGCCATGCCCGGGCGCATGAACCACGGCTGGCCACACGACGTTCGACACAAGTACATGAACACCAACTACCTGGAGTTCACCAGCGAGCTCGCGGGCGTGCCTTACGAGAACAACCTCAAGTTTTACCCCACAGCCAAAGAAACCGCCGACGCCAAGGCCCGGCTGCTGCCTGGCGGCTTCAACATTGTCTGGGCGCTGTCAGGCTCCAGCCAGCACAAGTTTTACCCTGGGCAGGACGCGGTCATCGCCAACATCCTGTCCAACCACAAGGACTGCCGCATCTTCCTGGTCGGTGACCAGGCTTGCCGCATCCTAGAGATGGGCTGGGAGAAAGAACCCCGTGTCGTGGCCCTGTCGGGCGAGATCGGCATCCGTGACACCCTGGCCCTGGCCAAGGTCGCTGACGCGGTGGTGGGCTGCGAGACGGGCGTTCTCAATGCCGTGGCGTTTGAGGCCAACCGCAAGGTGGTGCTGCTGTCGCACAGCTCCAACGAAAACCTGACCAAGCACTGGGAGAACACTTTCGTGATGGTGCCGCCCCCCACCCTGGCCTGCTACCCCTGCCACCGGCTGCACTACACCATGGAGCACTGCCAGGAGGACAAGGAGACGGGCGCCGCCATGTGCCAGCGGCTGATCGACCCGATTGACGTGTACGCGGCCATCATCTTCAAGGTTCCCCAATGACACTCGCAGAACTCAGAGCTCGCTTTCGCACAGAGGAAAACGACGCGGTCGCGCCCTACCTGTGGTCCGACAGCGAGCTGGCCACCTGGATCAACGAGGCCCAGGACGAAGCCTGCCGCCGCGCGCTGCTGCTGGTGGACTCCCGGTCAGCGGCCGCCAAGGCCAGCTACCTGGCCGGGGCTGAGGGCGTTGACTTGCACCCCGCTGTGATCTTTGTGCGCAGGGCAGCGCTGGCGGCCAGCAACACCCCGCTGGTGCCCAAGGTGGCGCGCAGCATGGACGAGGAAGTGCCGGGCTGGGAGGGTGCCATGGCCAGCGTGCCACGGGTCTTCATCCCTGACTGGCAGACCAACTACCTGCGCTTCTGGCCACCGGCTGTGGCAGCAGGCACCGTGAACATGACCGTGATCCGCACGCCCCTGGAGCCTGCGGGCGACGGCGACGACATGGAGATCGCACCCCGCTATCAACCATTCCTGCTGGACTGGGTGCGCTTTCGTGCGTACAGCAAGCAGGACGCTGAGGTGTTCAACGCCAACAAATCCAAAGCTGGTGAAGACTCATTCGAGAAGCAATTCGGCAAGCAGTCGGCTGTCAACGAGCACTGGGCGCTTGAGCAGTATTACGACATGGGCCACAACTGATCAACTTTAGGGGCAACCATGCGATACCTTGCACTGATCCCCATCATCGCCTTGACGGCCTGCGCATCTACGGACTACTCGCAATATGCAAAAGCCCAAAGCGACATCGCCACTGCCCGCGCCGCGTCTGACGCCGCACGTTATAGCGCTTTGGCCACGATTGCATCTAAGGGCGATACGGCAAGCTCGGTTGCAGCAGTCATGGCCATCGCCATCGGTGGCGGCACCCAGCAAGGGCAACAGCAGGTAGCTGCCCCACAACGCAGTGCTGCACTGCAGTGGGCAAGCATCGTCATCATCCCTGGACTCACGCAAGCCTATGCCATTGGCAAGAGCGCGGACGTAGCCATCAACTCCAGCAACAACGCGATGCTGGCCAGCACAGCGACCACGGCAGGTTTTGTTGGCATCGCGGGCAAGATTCAAGCGCCCGCTGCTGCCAACGTGATCGTGCCGCAGGCCAATGTATCCACGGTGATGACAACCAGCACCGACAGCCACGACACAGCATCAAGTGCTGATCAAACGATGTCAGGCACAGGCGTCTTGGGCAGCGGCACTTACACCGCGCAAGCCAATCCGGTAACGACAAGCACACCAGTTTTTGCGCCGGTTGTGGTGCCTGATGTGATCCAAATCACACCCGCCATCAACCAACCGGTTGTCGTGCCTGACGTTGTTCAGATTGTGCCCATCGCAACTCCGGTGACGCCATGAACGAACTTTCACGCCGCCTGTTGAATATTCTGATCAAGCTCGACGCTTGGGTGCTGCGGGTGTTGACGCTAGGCAAGTCCAAGCCCGGTGAAACCATCAGCGCGGCAGCGTGGGATATGAAGCTGGCAGGCAAGACACGTGGCCACGTCCTGGTGGCTGTGATCAATT
>Ga0210043_1001578_pt1 | contig 18118 bp, 19 predicted proteins | sample CryGeymet201501t_FD_183990 | JGI IMG/M metagenome (GOLD analysis project Ga0210043, IMG submission 183990) | Groundwater microbial communities from Crystal Geyser aquifers in Utah, USA - Crystal Geyser metaG 2015-01t (SPAdes) (version 2) | ecosystem: Environmental > Aquatic > Deep subsurface >... | reverse complement strand
AAGCCCCAGAGTGAACTACTCTCTGAGGCTTGAGCCACCCGAGTGTGGCCTAGGTGGGGGTCTTTCGATTCAACTCGGACCCCCACCCCTTATGTGTCATATGATGTTATGATCATATGATGTTATACTCTTATGATGTTATGGTCATATGATGTTATGGTCATATGATGTTATGGTCTTATACTCTTATACTCTTATGCTCTTATGCTCTTATGCTCTTTAGGAGATCTGCTGTCTGGGGGAGGTCTTGCGCTCTACGAAGTTCCGTCTCTATACTATCTTTAGGTTCTTAGAAATTAAAAGGACGAAAAGTTTGACAACTAGATGAATCTGTGTTACGTCTATATCTAAGGAGAGATTGGTACTATGAGTAGATCAGGCTTCTGGGACGAAGAGAAGATTAAGGAAGCTATTAGAGTATATCGGCATGATGGTAAGCAGGGACTAACGAAGATTTCGAAGAAGTATAATAGAGATATCACGTTCAAAGCTGTTGACCGTGCCTCGAGAAGGTATTTAGGTTGTAGTGTTACTAATCTCGACGAGCAGGGTGAACCTGCTGGAGAGAACAAGCTCGACAATCCTGTCGAGCTGCCGGAACAAGAAGCGCTTGGGCAGCCTTCTACACCTAAAGAGGATAAGGAGCGGATCTTAGAACAGGTCCGCTCCTTGCCTCCTCTTACGGAGGAGTTGCCGGACTATAAACTTGAGGAGCATGAGGAAGTTGCGTTCCTTGATGTTAGTGACGTCCATATGGGGTCTTCGGTGGACCCGGAAGAAGTTGGCAACGTTGCCCACTACGATGAGAACATCTGCTTTGCCCGAATGCAGGTTCTCATGGCCAAGCTCCAGAATATTGTGGAGCAGCAACGCAAGGGTGGGGCCATCATCAAGCGGGTAGTCATTAACTTCCTAGGTGATATTGTTGATGGTGAGGACATTTATAGAGGACATGCTCGTAATGTCTCCGTTTTTACTAACGATCAGTTGTTCAAATTAGGTGATCGGTGGCCGGCTCGATTCTTTGAACCTATACAGAAGTTATTCGATCGGGTCGATTGTTACTGTGTCTATGGTAATCATGGACGACTAGGTCGTAAGGGTGATATGTCCAGTACGGCCAATCTGGACCACTTCCTCTATCTACTATGGAAGATGCGTTATAAGGAACGGGACCAGAAGATTGCATTTCATATCTCCAAGGGTCCGTGGCTGGCCTATCGTGAACTGGGTAGAGTTCACATTATTGCTCATGGTGATACCGTCAAGGGTTATAATGGGATCCCCTTCTATGGTCTAAGTCGTCTAATGTCTAATTATCAAAACATGATTGGGCATCCAGTCTTTGCGCTTCATATCGGACACTTTCACTCTCCCGTCTCCATTCCTACAGGGCGGGGTGGCCGCCTATCCATTAATGGAGCGTGGCCTGGCGGTTCTGACTTCTCAATCAATAAACTGTCCACCGCTTCGCTGCCGTCTCAGTGGCTACGCTTCTTGAACCATCGTGGTGTCTGCTCCGAGTGGAACTTGGAACTCGATAATGCCGTCCTGCTGCCAACTAGAGATGGAGCTCTAACCCCCATATGCTGAACGCAGTTACGGTCTTCTATGAAGATCCTCACTTCCCGGCTAACTTGAATGGGTACAATCCTAGGCTACCTCGGGTCCTGTCTTGTTATCACTTGGAGGCCGAGGAGTTCATAAAGATTGTACTACGTGTAGCAGACTTTAGTGCCGATCCTATTAGCAAAGCGCTAGAAGTTCTAACAAGTAAGAACATCTTAAGTGATGTTACTGAAACTTGGGAGCGGTTCTATCCAGAGTCCATCTATCCAGACCGTCATGTTTTCGTTCGGATAGGTGGATTCTATTGGGACCGTAAGGCCAAGGAAGATAATGGAGTATATCTATGGACAGAGAAAGGGTGGATACCGTGGCCGCAAGCTCTAACAAACGGGACGATGTCGAAGTGGTGCCCCCTCAGGCGAACCCTAGATTTGCGACTTCCTTAGATCAGATTCCAATGTCTAGGAAGCAGCGGGAGCATTATAAGAAGATTGGTGCGGTCCTCTTAGTCGCGGATAAGGAAGGTCGCATTACTCTCAAGGATCGGACTTATCTGCGGACCTACCAAGGAGACTTAAGACTATGGTAGATCTCCTACAAGAATGGTTCAACCCTAAGACCTACTATGCTCCCACGATGGTCCCAATCGATCATCCGTGGGAGCAGTCTGAGGACGAGCCTGATATTAGCTTAACCTTTGGCTGTTATGGGGATCCTATCGAGTGGGCTATAAGCCTCTGTAGGGCTCCGGTCGTGGTACTATCCTGTCCTCCCCCTGAGCGGGGAGGTCCTCTTTATCTAGAGGACTGGGCTTCTATCTTTGCGGAACAGGGCTATACAGTTGTTGATGCTATTCGACCACTTATCTGGGACCTGGAAGTTAGCTCTGAAATGAAGCAGGATGTCCTCCTCTTTGTCAAAGAGGTCCCAGAAGTATTAAAAGAAGCAGCACTATGGACACGTCCGGATTGGCTAACGATGACATGGGGTCGTGGTCCTGTAACGTATAAGGAAGGTCTCTCCCTTCTAGTCGTAGGAGATGGGGACTATAAGAAGACATTACAGTCCGCTCAAGACCTAGTAGATGAAATTATCCTAATAGGGTCTTCTATAGAAGACCTAGGTGATATAATCTATCGTCAGGGTTCTCGCTCTCTGGGTATTGGACTAGGGCGTCGTAGGTGGATGCTCTACATGAAGTCGGGAGAGGTACTAACCGACTTCATGAAGAATGAACTAGACAAATACATTGATGCAAAGTTTCTAAGTGGTTGGAGAATGGACTTAGGTGAGGACTATGAACTTCGTTTATTCCGCCGAGACCGGGCGCTAGCTCAGAGTACAAATCCTCTAGATCCAATTCGCTTAGCAGGAGCTATTGGAATGATGATCGAGGGTAACAGTGGCTCTACTTGATTGGTACATTAAGAAACGAGTCGTTCAATCTGTTGCTCGCTGTGATGCCCTGTACGACTACTTACTACCAGTCATTGGAGATGAGATTCTCTGCTTAATGATGGAAGAAGCAATTAGAAAATACCAAGAGAGCCAACTACCAGAAGGGCACTTCTGGTTGAACTACGCCCTAACTCTCTATAACGTGGCTGCTGAATTAGGGTGTGAAGAAACTCTGAAACTCGGTGAGTCCGTCCTGCGACTAATCAATTCAATGAATCCATGATCGATATCTATACTCCAGATACCCCCAATTGGACCAAGGCTATAACTGACTGTGGTCTTAATGTTCGACATCATCCAGGGCCTAACCCGGTCCACCGACTAGGTCTAGCTACAATCAGAGGTCAAGCCGCTCCAGTCTTTGTTTCAACTAAGGATGTTGAACATTATCAGCAGGGGTGGATGAACTCCATCCTTGTACAATGTACTCAGGCTGGAGATTGGTATCTAGCAATGATCGAGGATGCTTATCTTATCCATCCTCGTCTGCTAGATGTTATCGGGATGGTACATCCCTGGTGGGACACGGAGGATCTAATCTCTCAGTGTCAAAAAGCTGGAGGTGCAGCCCTATCCGTGCAGAATGCCCTAACCTTCTCACAGGAAGAGTTCCTATCTTCCATTATCTGGCAAGGTCCTATGTTAGATTTGTCAGGTTATGCCAATGATACATATAACTTAGTTCAATGGACTCCTGATGTTAAACTTCAACCTATCCAGTGGGGAAGTTACACTGTTCGACGATCTACAGCAGAGCAAAAGAGACTAAGACTTCGTTCTCAAGGAGCAGCAGAACCACGAGTCTTCATACAGTCTGGGTTTCCTGACCATTTCCAACCACAAGAGATTTATCATGTTGGACGGACGATGTATGAAGCTTCTAAGCTACCGGATTTATGGGCAGAAGCTGTCAAGGTTGTTGACGAGCTCTGGGTTCCGTCTCAGTTCTGTGTAGATCTATTCTCAAGATATCATGATAATGTGCATCTTGTTCCCTCACTTATTGATGTTGTAACCTTCGCTCCACGTCCCGAAAGTTTTGGAACCCTTAGCGAGCGTAAGACTTGCAAATTCTTATTCTTAGGAGAGTGGATCGAGAGGAAGAATTGGAGGTTCACGCTTGATGTTCTGAGCGCGGCCTTCACAGACGAGCCCGTAGAATTAATTGTGAAGACTCATAGTTCTCTAGGAAAATCAACGGAGATTATTAATCAGGAGATCAAAGAGCGAGTCTCTCTACCTGTCTCCCGAATCGTCGGGATTCTCAATGATACTGAGCTCTCGTGGCTTTATAACTCGTGTCACTGTCTACTTCACTTTGCTCATAGTGAAGGCTTTGGTAGACCTGTAGCCGAAATGCTCGCCTGTGGTGGAGAAGTTTTATCTCATGGAGAGACGGGGCTAATGGATGTTCAACCTGATCCACTACCAGCGACGTGGGTACAGATCCCCAAGGAATATGGTGCTGAATTGCCACAGATGGATGGATCTGACTATCAATGGTGTGATATAGACTTTGATGTTGCCGTTGAAGCCGTTAGAGAGAGTTATAGACGATGGGAGTCTGGGCAACGCCGGGATAGAAGACAATTTGTCATAGAGAAGTTCTCTGGTCCCATCGTCTATGAGTCGATCTATCAACGCCTGACTGAGATTCTGGAGGCTAACCATGGTTAATAGGAACCCCATCACTGGGGATACAGAAATAGCCCTTAAGCTAACCTTCTCAGGCACCCTCATGAACTCTATCATGGAGGTGACTTCAATAGGTCCACACTCTCTACCTAATGAAATTGCTCAAGCTTTAGGGCAAATTACTGAGGGTGCAATCTATGAGTCCCTTCTCCGAGGAGTGATGCAGGTGTGGCTACCTAATCACATCAATAACTATGCTCAAGTTGGAAAGGGTGGGGTCATTGATCCTAGCACAATTGATGTTGAAAGGGTTATCGAGGATGGAGGCTTCACACCAGATGACATCACCGTCGAGCTTGTTGAGCTTGTCATACAGGAGGATGATGTCAAACCTCCGGTACCAGAACCAGAAGTTATAAAAGAGCTCGATGAGGACTCGATTGAGAAGTTAAAGGCGGAAGCCCTCGCTATCGATCCAGATAGTCCCCGAGGGAAGTTTGCAAGAAAGCGGCTCCAGAATCTAGGTGCAGAGCTATGATCGATCATGTTTTCCAGGAGGCTGGATTAGGCTACGTCTTTGTCACGAAGCCTAAATATGAAGCATTCTGGTACCAGAATATTCGCTTCTATGAGTATCTACCAGGAAGTGAACTGACTGTTGAGATTAAGGATGGGGATATCTCCGTCTCTCATGCTGGGAAGGTAGAGAAGACATCTAAGAGGGTTAAAGCCGTAGAGAAAGCTCTTGTAGATGCACAACTTCCACAGCAAGATCTGACCTTAACCGCTATTGCTGTAGGACATGGGCAAGGTGATAATTCTCTAGATCTAGAGGATGTTGTTGTCTTCTTCACCGGAGTACTTATTCCAACAGATATTGAGGACTTCGAGGCCTTCTGTGAAGTCTGTCAAATTCCTAGTCCACCTTATCTGGGTAGTTCACCTATGTGGACGAAAGTAGATGTGATGAAGGCCTTTAGTGAGTTGCCGAAGTCAGCAATCAACCCAGAGAAGGAGATTGTGGGTTATGTACTCGTCGGTTCGGATAACTCTACCCAGGGAGCGATCCTTAAGAACCATGTGGAAGCATCGGAATAAAGAAGCCGCTCTTCTCAAAGCTCTACAAGATGCACAGCAGCAAAATATGATGCTGGAAAGTGTTATTGAGAATCTGACGCGGGAGTGTCGCTACTTCCGTTCAGTGGCAAGTTTATTCCTGGACTATAGGGGTCCAGAAATGCCGGGCTCAATTCCTATTCGGATAACCTTTCTTGACTTCACAGATGATGATGCTGAAGAAGCCCTCCTAGATATGTTTGAGGTATATGAGGACAAGTTCTACGTTAGGTCTTTTGTCACTCAGCTAGGAGAGACGGTTACAGAGAATAAGTATGTTATCATCCAGCCAGACATGACCCTCTCTCCTGCGGGAGCTCGCGCAGTCTGCGAAGAATTGAACAGTCGCTTTACTGATATGATTAAGGATATTTCAGTAGGAGCGCGAGTCAATGAAGCTATCTCTGGTGAGAGTTTTACCGAAGAGAGGGAACAGGAATCTGTACGATTCACGATTGATTCTCCTGACCGTTCCATCCGTACAGATGGAAATGTTCTCTACTTAAGTAGTAATTTGTTTGATCTCAGTAAGTATATGTCAGGTGAGGAACGAAAGGCAGTTCAGAGAGCCTTTCCAGAGTATAAGGTCCTCATCGAGGAGTGGGATAGCTAATGCCTCCGCGAAAGTCAAGTATGGCACATATTCGTAAGTCTGTGGCTAAAGTTGAGAAGAAGAACGACGTAGAAGAAGTCGAAGAGCCAACAGACAAGGTTATTATAGAGAAGTTCCACATACAACCAATGGAGATTCCAGATGATATACGTTCCGCTTCTGATGACCGAGACCTCATCAGCGCCAAGAGGGACCTAGAGACCCGAACACAGATGGGTGAGAACGTTATTCACTGCAAGGCTTGTGGTGTAATCCCCGCTGGTTCGTGTCCTTACGATCGTAGACCTGGAGCTCCCTGCTTGTCATGATCGGCCGCCCCCTAACCATTAGCGCCAAAGCCTGCCAAGAGATAATCCAAAAACTGGAGCTGATGGAGCATAACCTAGGTGTTAAAATCAACAAGTCTATAACTATAGACTGGAGTGATTTAGAGGAGTATGCTAGGATTGTCGAACGAATTAGAATCTATCGTCAGATTGAACCTTACGTAGTGTATAGGGAAGAGAAATAATGGATCAGGACAAGGGAGCTATGCTTCAAGGCCTCAGGGAGCATGAGAACATTATGCTAGAAGCAAAACGTGAAGTTACGATAGAACTAGTCAAAAAGGCTAGGCAAGATCTTGCGGTAATGCGAATAGACGAAGATGAGGGTGCTAATCGGCTTATCGCTACTCTTAATCAAGCAGAATCGACCCAGACCTTCTACTATGCTGTGGAAGCTGGGGCCATTATCCCCCTTGAAGTCGAGAGCTTCGTCTATGAGCAGGTGGAGCTTCAAGAGACAATAGATATCACATTTCTGTACGATCCTTGGGTGGATGTTAACAAGTTAACTAAGTTGATTAAGGTCCTTCAGTTCCGAGGTGTTACAAGCTTCGTTCAGACCTTCCGGCTTAAAAGGCTTACGGCTGAGTGCTTCTTCGAGTCTTCCGAAGCTCCACTAGGGACACTGACACTGTCCTATGACACGGAAGCCTCTGGTGTTGAAGAAGTCGCTGATGCTAGCCCGGCAGTAATTGCTGTCTCTAGGGTATAAATAGTCCATAGTTCGGAGATTGAATCTTGAGCGGTTGCATTAGAATCGAAGGCGACGCACTTTCCCACCACTCCCTAGCTTCAGTCAACCGTGAGCTTGCATTAGGATTAGCAAAGCTAGGGTGGACAGTCCAACTCAGACAGCGGAATGACTTAGATCAGATTGATTGTAGAGATGACCCTAGGGTAGAACTTCTCTACGAAATGTTAGCTAACCAGGGTAAGCCGGATCTGATCCTTCGTCATGCGTTTCCTCCAGACTTTTCGATTCCAGAGGAAAGATGTCCGCTTGTCTTTATGCAGCCCTGGGAATTTGGTTCTACTCCGCGCATATGGCGTTATGGATGGGCTCGAATTGCTGACAAGATTCTGACTTATACTACTTATAATCAGAAGATGTACGAGGACGATAGAGTTCCTGTACCAGTAGAGACTATCCCGATTGGAATCGATGATCGGTACTTTCAACCTCAGGAACCAATGGAGCTTGATGACGCTCCAGGTATTCGCATCCTTTATGTAGGAGGGGCAATCTACCGCAAGGGTGTAGATCTTCTCCTTGATGCCGTAGATGAAGCCTTTGCAGATGAGGATATCACACTCATCTTTAAGGACCATCCCTTCTATGAACGGGATGTATCAACACGGATTGAGCAGTGCCGGGCTCATGTTAAATATATGCGGCACTACATCAGCCCTAAGAACATGCCCAGCCTCTACGCGGCGTGCGATGTCTTTGCTTTTCCAACGAGAGGTGAAGGTTTTGGGTTGCCTCTATTAGAGGCCATGTCTCGTCGGTTAGTCTGCGTAGGTCCTGATCATACTGGATGTGGAGACTTCTTCGATGTCCATAAGGGCATCGTTCTAGCTTCTGAGAAGAGAGTCATCCCTAACGTTGGACTCGATTGTATCTCCGAACCTTTCATCTACGAACCGCGAGATGTAGCTAAAGCTCTAGAGCAAGCAGTCTACGATGGAGTTTCCGAAAAGGTTCTTGACAACGCTAGGGAGGAAGCTGAGGCACATCGCTGGGATAAATTAATCCCACACTACGACAAGTCACTTAGAGAGTTGCTAGGCTCTATTCCAGCAGCTACTAGAGAACCTGAGGGTAAGCGGCGAATAGCATTAGTTCCAGGACTAGCAAACAGTGGGCAGATTGAGGAAGCTGCCAAGATCGAGCAGGATAACACACAACTTTGGTCCATGGCAGCTAATCAGAAGATCGCTGAGGGTAACTTCCGGCGTGGTAAGTCAATCCTAGACCAAGCCTGTCGCCTAGATCCCGAGAATGAGGTTCTTCGTCATAATAGAGCCCTTATTACATGGCAGCTAGCAGAAGGAAAGGTTAGTAAGGAAGAGCACGAGAAAATCGTCGATGACTTAATCTACTGCTATGAGAAGGATCCATCTCCTCATATAGCTGAAAGCATTACCTCTATTGGTCTAGTTACTAGAGACCAGCAGAGGCGTTATGCTAAGCTTGTAGGAGAGAAGCCTACTCGCAAGTCTCTCTCAGTTGTTATGATTGTAAGAAATGAGGAGGATAACCTCAAGCGCTCGCTAGGATCAGTTCTCTCTATCGCTGATGAAATCTGTGTAGTGGATACAGGATCGACCGATGGTACGGTAGAACTACTAAGGGGGATGGGATGTAAGGTCTCGGAGCGTGGGGACCTTTACGATCATAAGCTCGGTAAGCTCAAGTCCTTTGCTGAAGCTCGTAACGCTTCACTTGACATGGCCACGTCGGACATGATCATGTGGATTGATGCAGATGATGAGGTCCCGCCTGACACTGCTACTATTATAAGAAAGTGCATTGATGATGGGTTGCAGGCCCTATCTCTGCCAGTACTCTGTCCTCAGTTAGAACCCAATGGACGAGAAACTCAGAACATTGTTCGGCATTATCGTGTCTTCCCAAACGATGATAGGGTACGCTTCGTAGGTAAAATCCACGAACAAATTGCTCCGTCTATTGTCGAGGCTGGTTACGATATCGTGATGCTGGATGCACCAATTATGCATCATGGGTACCTCGTAGCTAAGAATCTGCAGAGTAAGTACGAGCGGAATCTCGCCTTCCTCCTTGAAGAAGATGACGGTGGAGATTGGGTTGGCTTCAACCTCATGACGACGTACCTTCTCATGGGAAACTTTGAGAAAGCTATCGAGATTGGTGAGGCAAGAATCAAAGACCTACCCTATGACCAAGCTCATGCAGGAAAGTACATCAGCACTCTGGCTGCCTGTCATATTGCTATTGGTAATTTAGATAAAGGTGAGGAGTACTGTAGACTTGGTATTGAACATAAGTTAAATCTCGTAGAACAGTACTTCAACCTTGGTGGGGTTCACATGGCCCGGGCTAATGTGGACCAGGAGAACCGTGAGGAGCATTGGACTGCTGCCAAGAAGTGGATGCTCAAGGCTCTCGATGCTCCTATCTCGTGTAAGGGTGGGGCTATCGACTCAGATAGTGGTTTTATCAAGCCTCTGGAGGCTCTTATTCAACTTTCCACAGTTCGTGGAGATTATGAGAGTGTTAGAGAGTACATTCTCCAGATTCTGAGTAGACGGTATGACCTTCGACTGCACCATCACTTAATCGACGTATATAGACATCTAGGTGATGAAGCTGCTGCTCAGCGTCATGACATCTACTTTCGCTCTCAAGCTGAGGATGATATTCAATCACGTACATCTAAAGCCTTTGAGTTACTTGAGGGTGGAAGTATTGAGGATGGACTGGTTGCCTTACGAAGTATCTGTGAGGATGTCCCAGGAAATGCTCAGGCTATAACTAATCTAGCTCTGGGACATAATAGGATTGGTAATCATCGGCAGGCTCTTGAGATTATGGACAGTGTCTTCCCGGTTGGTCCAACTCTTCATGGTCTCTACTGCATAGCTAATTCGTCTCGCTATGTGGAAGATTACAAGACTGCTGTAGCAGCTGCGGAAGCTGGTCTGAAAGTTAATCCTACAGATCCCAGCTTCCACTATGAAATGGCTCTAAGCTCACTAAAGTATGGCCGACCGGATCTGTGTCTCCAGGAACTCGAACTATCGTCTATGTTAGGCAAGACTACTCCAGAATCTCTAACGACTGCGGCAATCTGTCATCTTAAGTTAGGTACGATTTCTGAAGCCCTTGAAATGGCACGGCGCTCCGTTGAAACTGATCGACGAGAACAGGTTAATGTCCGTTTAGTCTACGACGCCCTAGTACAACCTATCTAGGCTAATTACTACGCACAGAGGAACACTGTGCGAACACCAACCTACGACGATGAGGCCCTGCAGGGTTTAGCTCCTTCAGGGCCGCCTCTTGATACCCCCGGAGACTTCCCAGTTGTAGATAACCAAGGTGAATTGGTTGCCTGGTACAAGGAAGATCTCAAGGTCCCATCAGGAGAAGTTATCCCAGCCCTACGGCAGATTGATGAACGGCTCTTGGTATCCACTAAGGTCCGAACCTGCCGAGGCTGCGATTCCCCATGCGCCCCACAATGTCGGCTCACTGATCTTAAGAAAGAGGAGTTCCGTGGACATCCTTGTCCTATAGAACTTCAACGAGCGTGGGATGTCATGTTGGGATTCTGCCGAGAACTTCAGATTGCCATTAAGGCGGAGGGGAATGGAGAACCACTGCCGATTGAAGATATATTAGACCAAGTCTCTCAGATCGACTTGGTCAATGAGTACATCTTCTGGGACCTTCTCGCTTTCCGAGCTCACATGCAGCTAGCTCAAGAGGACATCGTAGAGATCATCCCCAGCTATAGTAAAGGTGGGGATACAATGATGCAGCCTCAGCTTAACTTCAACATCGAAGCTGCTGCTAAAGCCACCGACTTCAAGTTGAGGCTATCCAAAGAGTTCATGACTACACGTAGAGGACGACTAGAAGCTGCGCTCAAAACAGTGGAGCGAGCTACTGAATTGTCTACCTATCTTATGCGCCTCAAGCATCAAGCTGACCAGAGCGGAAAGATGATTGAGGCGGAGCTGATGGAGGAATAAGATGGCAGGTATTTGGGATATTTGGGGATCTGGTGGGTCCTTTTGGAAAGGCTTAGGTGAGTTCACGAACGAAGGTGGTCAAGCTGTCCTTAATACTGGGCGGCTATGGAAGAATATGTATGGAGGACTCAATGCTACACTTAAGGAAGCAGGGAAGCAGGGAAAACTATATACGCTCGGTGCGGCAATGGGGGTGGGAGGTCTTTCAGGATTCCAAGGCAACCGTCAAGATCGAACCAAGCGAGTGCTAGCTGGTACGGCACATGGTGCTGCTCTTGGTTTCCAAATGATGCGGGGGCGTAAGGTCAACACATGGCTCGCTGGTGCTGGCATCGGTGGTGTTGGTAACATGGTGATAGGTGGGGACTTTACCACAGGAGCCCTCTTAGGAGCTGGTGCAGTTGGCGCATCTAATATCTCAAAGTTCTGGAAGTCTCCTATAAACGTAGGAAATACTATTGTTAAGCAGAGTGATCAAACTGCGAAGGAGTGGGCCCGCATCAAGGGTTATCAGCTCCGTCAGAGGATTTATGGAGCTGCAGCTCCAGGTACAAAACTCTTTGCAAGCGTTCCAGGTGTTAGGTCTAGAAGATAATGCTAACTGATGAAGCTCAAGGTCTACTGCGTACATGGTCCCTCGGTGTCGGTAGGAAAATCGACCGCAGCGCGGGTGTGTTCCGTGGGCCTCTGAGAGAGCAGTTCTGGGGCGAAATTTCTCCCATCAACTTGATGCAGGAGGAACGTCGCGGTGCTATCTGGGATGTTGTCTATGGCGGGAAGTCAAATACTCACTTTACTAATCAAATCTCAGGAAGAGTGGAAAGAGTTGGAGGACATCTAGGTTGGCGAGTTCCTCTTGAGAGAGCGAAACATCAGGGTCAAGTTTGGAGAAAAGGAGCCGCTCCTCCATTACGAGCTGCGTTTGCTTCTAAGGGGACAAATAACTTCTTCGGCGTTGGGGGGAATGTAGGGAGTGCTGTATTCTTTTCCTATTTGGGTTATAAAGCTAATACAGCGCCTACTGAAACTTGGAAACCGTCAATTGTTGAGAAGGGGATTTCTTTAGGTTCTGCTATAGGTTCAGCAGCCCTGATGCTTGCCGTTCCATGGTTTCTCGATCTCGGCTTTGGCCTTGCCCTTGGGGCTACTCAGTTTTATTTTAGTTACAATAAAGGTAAAATAATTGAAGCAGGTTACAACCATCGTAATTGGTACCGTCCTAACCTTGCCCCAATCTATACGGAAGGAGCGATAGCTTCTAGACGTGAAGGTATTAACTCCATCATGCAGTCCTCCGAGTTCATCGGACGAGAAGCTCAGATGATGGCCAGCAGAAGGTATTAGGTATGAATACTAGAACGGTTGAGCTGGCTGCCAAGCGAGTAGGGCGTAAGATATCGCGCCCCACTGTCAACGCGATTAATGACCCTCGTTTAGCTAAAGGCATAAAGCAGGCTGAGAGGGTTATGAAACAAGCTGTCGGTGGCATGATGCTCGGTGGAGCCGTGGGAATAGGTGGTCTAGCTATAGATGCTTCCGTTAGTGGTAGACAACGGAACGAGAATGCTGCCAGTAATGTCCTCCGTACAGCAATCACCTACTCTGCCATGTCCGCTGTCGGCCGCGGCCGCATGAAAATGATGGGCCTTGTTGGTACGGCTCTAGGCGGAGGCATCGGTTATTCTCAGGGCGATGTTTCCGGGGGCATGGCGACAGGGGCCTTCTTTGGAGCTGGCTATGGAGCCCTTCAACAAGGTCTTAGGGTAATAGATGATGTAGGAAAAGCTCTTAATGGGGTTGGAACCACGGATGTCCTAACTCGTGCTGCTAAAGCCACTGGAGGCATGGAGGGTGCAGCTGTCTGGGCAGCGGGTTTTGCAGGACGCGCGAAATGGGTTCCGGATTGGTTGAAGGGAGCTACTGAAAATGCGGCGGATGTTGCAAGTGGTTGGAGTTCTAGAGTGGGTCGAAGTCTCCTAAAGTCTCAAAAAAACGATGTGCTCCAAAAAGAGCAAAAAGGGGTGATGTCTGCGTTGGATAAAGCAGGGCCACGTTCGCGATTGAGACCAAAGTATTGGGGTCGGTTAGGAGCTGAGCGTTTCTATGATGAACGGCAAACTGCTCGTGTTGATATGTTGTCACAATTGGCTCAAGAGGCTGGAATAGATGTTAGTGATATCGGGCGTACTAAAAGTAAAAGACTTAATAAAAGTGCGGCTGGTGGACCACGCCGGGTAAATCGGGTTGTAGCTGCACGGACTAGGGCCAAGCTTAGCGCTCCAGGGGGATTAGGAAAAGGTATGGGAAGAGACCCGGGAAACCCATTTACGACTGGAAAGGTGCGGGCTGCGAGAGTGTCACGTGGAAATCGTCGCTTGCAAGATGCCTTCGGATTAGATATCACGCCCGATCTAAGCAATCGATTAGATAACGCTTGGGAGGAGTCTTTCTTTAGTGCAGTTCAGCAGGCAGCTGAACCAATTGAGGAAGTAGTACGTGTCCCGTATCCTAGGGCTAATGACCCGATAGCCAACGCTCAAGCTTACTTGCTATCTGGAGGTGCCGTAGGTGGATCTCCTAAGCAAGTAGCGAAGCGAGCAGCGAGGAGACTTAACGACAGGATACATAAAGAGTATTGGTTTGTATAGTCTATATGACTGAAGAAGAACTCTTACGACAAGCATCACAAGACCCGGTCTTCTGGGCAGAGGCAACTCTCCCAGAAGCACCGGGTGACGATGCAGACCCAGAGAGGCCACTACGACTGAAGTGGTGGCAGAAGGACTTCTTACGTCATATCAAGACCCGTAACCGAGTCACACTTAGGATTAGACGTCAGTGTGGCAAATCGATCTGCCTTATCATCGCATCGTTGTACTACGCAATGTGGACGAGTAAGGAGATCATGATTGTCTGCCCTCAAGAGAATCAGATCGTCAACTTCTACGAGAAGCTGCTCTATTTCATTGAGAACACGGCAATCCTAAAAAGTCTTGTCTCGGGTCAAAGACAGCAGCCTTTCCGTCAGATCTACTTTAGTACCGGAGCTGCAATCAAGCTCATTGTCGCTGGTAAGACTGGTAGCGGTATTAGAGGACAGTCTGCAGATATCCTAATCTTAGACGAATGTGATGAGTTAACAGACGCTGCTTATAAGGCTGTTCTCCCAGTAGTTAACAATCCGACGAAGAAGATCTTTGCAGGAACTACTATCAATGGTCGGCGTTCCTACTTCTATCACTGGGTTCACGACTCTATTGGTACTTGGGTTGATATCTGGGTTAACCCTGAGACAGACCCCGACTTTATCTCTTACACTACAGCGGCAGAGCTGGGAATTCCCAGAGAAGAGAGTACAGAGTACTTCTATCGTAAGGAACTTCGACTCTCAGATCTTGCCTATCTACATGAAGTCTGTTGTATCTGGGCTGACGAAATCACAGGTGTCTACAAGAAGACTGACATCGCTCGGGCTCTGCATAGGGCAGAGTGGAGCTACGAAGACTATGCAGATAGTATTGATATAACCAACTTCCCAACTGGTGGTCCAACTTTCATGGGTGTGGACTGGGATAAGTTCCAAGGTTGTGGTCCTCAGCTCTGCATCGTTCAGTGCGACGATAACCCTAAATCTTCAACAAGCGGAATGCTACGAGTCATCTGGAGAGAAGAGATTCCACCGAACGAATTCTGTTTAGGGGAGGCTGTCAATAGAATTATCTTCCTGAATGATCACTTCCAATGCAACAAGATCTATATCGATCCTGGTATGGGAGAGCGACAGATTGAGGAGCTTAGGCTTTACGGTGTACAGCATCCAAGTAGTGGACTCCGGGAAAAAGTGATTCGGTATCACTTTAAAGCTAATGATATTAAGTTCCTAGATCCAATGACGGGACGAGAAGTTTCGAAGAATAATAAGCACTGGATGATCGATACTTCTCGTCTATACTTTGAGGAAAATAGAATAGCTTTATGTCCCAGTGACGAGACACTAGCAGAACATCTTAGAGGATATACTGCTCACGTCACCAAGAGTGGGTCTGTTTCATACTCGGATAAGGATGAGCATACTGTCGATGCTTTTAACTTGGCAGTCGTGGCCTTTGACCGGGAACTAGGTTCATCTTTTGAAGAGATTATGCAGGGAGACGCTGAAGTAGTAGTGGGAAAACTTCCCCAGAGCTCACCCTTTGATGACCTATTCGCACCAGATGAAGTAATAGTTATAAGTGAGTCGCTACTTTTTAGTGAGGATGAACCTTCATGGCTTCGTCAAGATTCCCGACAACTAGGCCGAGGCTTGAGTGGACGCCCCCAAAGACGTCAGCTTACCGGGTTCCGCCGAGGGTAAGTAGAGCTCTCCGGCAGCTAATCGAAGCCGAACTTGATCGCCAAACTCAGGTAACAACTCCCCTCAATAACCCTAAATATGAGGGGATCGATTTCTGGGATTTTAAGCGTGACATAGCTTTAACTAAGGGACTTCCCTTAATTGAGCTGGTACGTCACTACCCACCATTAAACACAACCTATCTCCCCGATGTCCCCCGTGATGTACCTTCTGGTTGGTTGCCTCTAACAGACCCTGAACCCTATCCTCCCTCTGGACCTGCAAGAGTTCCTCCTAAAGTACAAGTCCCTGATACTACTCACTACTCTGAAGGGGAGACACCAGATGTATTAGAGGGAGTTATTTTTGAGAGCGAAGATCCCACCGAGGACTATATTGATCCAACTATCCAGGAGCTGCCTCCTCCCCTAACTAGTTCAGACTCAATGGATATTATGTTAAAGATCTTGGAAGATCCCAAGATCAGAGACTTAGTCGTGGAGTTGGATCGGCAGCCAGTTCACGAGAAACCTAAGTTTATAGCTAAGACAATTCGAGCGGGCTATCCTGAAGTCTCAACCTTCAATACCCTACGGGTCGCTCATTACATCAAAGGGGCATTTGAGTTTATTGATGATTATTTTTCCTCGCTCGATGCTAGTCTTGATTCTCTAGGTTTTACAGTACAAAGACCAACGGAGGACTTTACTAATCCAGCGGTTAAAGAGTTAAGGGATAAGGCACGACAGCTGGATCGGCAGGCTGCTGTTAAGGCAAAGGAAGTATTAGGCAACCTTCCTCAATGGGCTCGCAGAATTGTAGCTGCGGCTGTACGTGACTTTATTGTATTACCATCTACACAAGTTAAGTTAATTCTAACACAACTTCAGAACTTCCGCTATATGTTGGAGGCTGGCTTAACAATTATCTCCCTAAAGTACCAGCGGATAATCTCTATTAACGCTGGTAAGGATATGTTGGAGGATTTCTTCAAGAAAGCCTTTAACACAATCTCAGTAGAGCGTGTCTTCAGACGATGGACTGGAAACATGACTGAGTGGATCCCAACCCAGAGCTTAAGAGAGGTAGCAAAAAGTCTTCTCGATCAAGTCACTGCTGAGATATACGAAGATGTGACTAAGAAGTACGATGCATACGCTGCTGAGCAGGAGTGGCAGGCGTCCTTAACTATAGATGGATTAGATACTTCTGAGATTGCTGGTCAGATTTCAACTCTAGTAGGAATTCTGGAGGCTGTAGAAGCTACCATCAGTGCCGCCCTGCGAACTCCAGAGACACTAGCTAGCGAGCTAGAAAGTGGCGCTAAGTCTATCGAAAATAGTGATGCTACCCCCCGTCCTAAGAACATGGCAGAGACAGAGGAGGTCGCTGGACTCTTCAGCGAACGCACTGTGAATGATGAAGGTATTTTAGCTAAACTATTCACAGCAACCTCTAAGGATCCTAGTTCTACTGGGGTGACACTGGAGATCAAGTTGTGAGTAGCAAGTATATTCAGAAGAGGCCAGGATTCCAAAGTCAGCTAGAGAGGTCTGTTTTACTTCTCATCGAGCAGATCATACCTCCCATAGAACAGAATGGGAGACCTGGTTATGCAAATTTCGTAGGAGTTCGACCATCATTCCTGCTCTCCCCTAAAGGTGGGAGAATGGAACTCGACGTCTGGATTCCAGGTGTGCCACTTGCCGTCGAGGTTCAAGGTGAGCAGCATGAGAAGTGGAGTCGGGCCTTCTTTCGAAAGAAGGTTGATTGGGAATACTACAAGGAGTGTGACAAGGTTAAGGAGAAGGTCCTCTGGGAAATGAAGTGCCCCTTCCTAGTCGTCAAGTGGAATGAAGAGATGACTGTCCAGCATATTGCTGGAAGACTACGTGACCTTTGCTCCGCCTACTCCGCTGATAGAGTTGAGAGGTTAAGAGCCATTCTCGATGACTACGGGGCGAGACCGTAGATATGAGATCTTTTGAATACAGACTATATCCGACAAAGAGGCAAGAGGTACAGCTTGCCTCTTGCCTTGAGGGATGCCGTCTTCTCTATAATGAGATGCTTGAAGTTGTAAAGAAGGAGTACGAGGTTAGTGGTAAATTCCTCTGGAATTTTGATATCTGTACTCTTTTTAAAGGGCGTGGTGGGGACTACGTACCACAGTCTACAGTTCAGACCTTGGCAGATAGACTCGACAAAGCGCTGAGGACTATGATAGGTTATAAGAAAGCTGGGTTAAAGAGGGGCTTTCCACGGTTCAAAGGCTACCTGAGTTGGCACTCGTTCCAGCTTCGCCAGTGGGGTAAATCGAAGGACGCT
>Ga0210043_1001577_pt1 | contig 18128 bp, 29 predicted proteins | sample CryGeymet201501t_FD_183990 | JGI IMG/M metagenome (GOLD analysis project Ga0210043, IMG submission 183990) | Groundwater microbial communities from Crystal Geyser aquifers in Utah, USA - Crystal Geyser metaG 2015-01t (SPAdes) (version 2) | ecosystem: Environmental > Aquatic > Deep subsurface >... | reverse complement strand
GCTTGCTCGCGTAGTTTCTTTAGCGTTGCTTCTATAGCCTCTAGCTTTGTGTACTGTACGGTGTGCATGTGGTAAAGCTCTACTGCTCCGTTACCGGTAGCTCGTAGTGCCATGATCCATAGGCTTGGCTCTAGTGGTCGTGGGTGTTTATCTAGTTTTAGTTTTTTATCGTTCATATACTGGTAGGTGGCTTACGTCTACTCCTAACTTTTCTGCGTGTCGTACTCCTGCTTTCGTTAGCATTACTCCCTCTGGCGTATACATACTATACCCGCTAATAAAACGGCATGCTCCGCTATGTACGTTCGCCATTTGCTCCCTATGTGTCCTTAGGGGTTTATTGCATATTTGGCATGTTTTTACTTTTGCCATGTCCGCGGGGTAGGCTTTGCTCCTACGACCTGCGAGGTATAAGCTCGCTGCTCTACTGGCTGAGCTACCCGCGGGGCTTAGGGCAGGGTCGAGGCTCCCCTATAGCGTGGGTGTGGTGTCGTCGCTTGCCCTTTTCGGGCTAAAAACTAGTAAGGTTATCAGGCTTACTAGTACGTTCTCTCTAGTAGAATAGTAGCTCTACTTCTTGTACGTATAACTTTGCTTCGTCTCCCATATCTACTAACTGGTCTGCCTCGGTAATAGCTTCCTGTACATTCCGCGCTATTACCGTAGCGCTAGTAATGTCTAGGTTGTCTTCTCCCTCTACTATCTCTCCGTACACTACTTTGTATACTTTTACTGTTTGGTTTTCCATAGTCTTATTCTTTATTGCTAATAGCTTGCTTTACGTACTCCTTTTCCTCGTCCGTAAAGTCCTTGTATCCCTTACGGCATTTTACGCAAAATGCCATAGGTGCTTTTTCTGGGTCTGCTTTAGCCTCGTCGTTTAGTACGTGCTTACCCTGCTCGCAGTTCTTCTCGTCATGCTTTACCTTATCTATGCGCCCTCGCTCTGCCTTTTCGTACTCTGGGCTTACGCCTTTGTTGTCTGCTCCCCAGTTCTCTGGGTTTAGTCCGCATTTCTCGCATGCGGTACCGTCTTCTGCTAGTTTGTGTTCGCAGTTTATTCTTGTTGCTAGGTTTTCTTCCTTAGCTTCGCTCCATGGCTTTGTCTCCGGTGGCTTAGGTGGTGTGTACCCCTTTAGTCCTATGTCTGCTTGGTATAGGTTAGGTGCCGCCATGTTAAAGCCTAGTAGCCCTACTTCTATGCCGGTAACCTCTTTAAGTACGTCATATATCTGTACGAAAAAGTCGGCTCGTATCCTACGATCTTCTTTTAGTGTTTCCTGCGCCGCTTGTATTTCCTTTTTACTTGGCGCTCTAAAACCTTTCTTACCTTTCTGCGCTGCGTCTAGTACGGTCTTCGCTGCCTCTAGTCTTGTCTCTACTAGCCCTACGGTAGCTCCTTTAATAAGATCTACTACTTCGTCTGGTTTTGTTGCTATTGGGTCTGTACTCATAATGTTAGTGTTTAGTGGTTTTAATAATGTTCCTCCTTATTATATCTCTTATACTATCCTCTGTGTAGTCCGGTAGGTGTGTATATCCTAGTAATAGCTAAGGAGTAGTAGTCCGTCCTTATTAGCTTGTACGTTTTCTATACCCTCTAGTATGGCTGGGTTAAATGGTTCGGTAATTATGTGGTACCCGCTCTTGGTTTCGTAGGTTAGTAATTCCTTTACTACTGTATCTACCTCCTGTGCGTTCCGGTGTATCTCCTCCTTTACGGTGTCTATGTCTTTACGGTCTACGTCTAGTATAAACTTGGTTTCCGATCTACTACTTGGTGCCATTAGGCTACTTATAAAACGGTTCTTAACGTCGTAATAAAAACGGTCTCGGCTCTCGGTGTCGTAATAGTCCGCTTCTAGCTGTCGGGTCTTAAACTCTCTAATAGCATTGTTAATGTCTCGCTTGTTTACGCTACCGTATATCCGTAGCTTTACTCCATCTAGTCGCGCTTCGTATTGCTTGGCTAGTAGGCTACATAATACTTCTGCGTACTCCTCCTCGTTTATGGTTATTATCTTTTTTATCTTAGTAGTCTTACCTCCCTCCTTGCTACGCTGTATTAAAAATAATACCCGTACTCCGTCGGTAAAACCCTTAAACCTGTCTAGTAGGTCGTACTTGTTTTTATTGTGGTCGGTTATGTCTTCCATGGTTTTTAGTCCGGTAGTATCCTCGCTACCTTGTCTAGTGCTGCTTGTAGTTCGGGGTGTACTTTATGCTCCTGCTCTTGCTTCTCCTTGTACTGTCCTACGGCGGTTAGGTATACTCGTACGTCGTTACCGCTTACTAGCTTAGGGTCTAGGCATTTAGTTTCTAGGCTTAGTATTACGTTTCCGGCTCGTTCGGTAAAAAATAGGCTACGCATTTCCATTACGTCGTCTCTAAAACCTGCCCGTTTTTTCCATTCTACTAAGGTGTCTTCTCCTACTCCAACGTGCTTTGCGTATGCTACTTGGGTTTTAGGTAGGTTCATTTCTTCCCGTAGTACGTCCGGTATCGCTATCCAGCTTATAAAGTCTAGGTATTTTTGTGGGTTGCGTAGTCCGCTAATATCGCTGTGCAAGGTTATTTGCTTCTCTTTCTTGGTAGTATCTACGTTCTGTTTATTCGGCTTGGTTTGGGTTTGCTTCTTCTCCTTTTTAGGTACGGCTTTAGTGTCCGTTCCGTGTACGGTACGGGTATGTAACGGTAGGTCTACGTACTTCCGTTTACATATAGGGCATGGTGTTCGTTTCTTTTTAGGCATGGTGTTATTAAGCGGTTGCTTTTTCCCCTACTATAGCTCCTTTGTTAGGTTTTATCTTGTACTTGTCTAGTCTACTGTAACGCTGGCGCCTCTTTAATACGTACATAGCTATTGCTTCTGTCGCTGCGCGTATGTTTCCTGTGTATGTACTGCTCTGGGCGCATAGTCCGTCCATACCGCCGCCTTTGCCCTCGTATGGTATTCCTCCTTTATCGTTAATACGTACGTCTATTATTTCGTGACTACTCTTAAACCAGCGTGGGTAGTGGTGGGTTATTCTTTCTACTTCGTATGTAGCTGGGTATACTCCCTCTGGCATTACTACCTCTGTCTCTCCGGTCTTTAATACTTGTCTCTCTACTCTGCTCTTTCCCTTAAGTAGCTTTGGTATGTCTAGGTAGTAACTAAAAAGCGCATTGTCTCCTACGTGGTCTCCGCATATCTTTATACTTAGGTTTCTTCCTAGGTGTATGTGGTTATTGTAGCTACGCGGGTACTTACCTCCATGTAGTTTACTTATTACTCCGGTTAGTTTATATACCCAGCGGGCGCTATAGGTTAGCCATATATGTAACACTCCTAAGTAAATAGCTACCTGTAACTCGTCACCATCGTATGCTCCTAGGTCTAGCCCTAGTCCTGCGAAACGTAGCCCCTTACCGTTGCTTATCTCGGCTCTAAAGTCTCCTATTGGTGTAAATATAGTTTTTCTGTAGCTCATGGTTTTACTTTATTCGGTTAATAATTAGCTTTAGCTTTTCCTCCCAGCCGTCTACTAGGTCGTGTACTACTTGCTGTCCGGTGCTTAGGGTTACTTTAATCTGGTTCTTTTCTTCTAGGTGTTCTACGGTGCCGGTTAGGTTGTATATGTTTAGTATGTCTTCTCCTCTCTCGGTAACGGTTAGCTTTCGTGGTTCGGTAAATACCGGTGCGGTCTGTGGTGGTTCCGTTACGGGTTCGTTACGGTCTTGTACCGTGTTATTAGTGGTGCCGGTGTTTTCGTTCTTGATCTGGTTTATTTCTATATGTGTTTTGGTTACTGGTGGCGGGGTGTAGGCTGGTGGTGTATATACCGGCTTAGCTTCTTCTTTAACTTCCGGTGTTGTAGTTGCTCGGTTACCGGTTGTGTCCGCCGGATCTTTTACTGGTGCCTCTACTCTAGGGGCTAGGCTATATCCTATAGCGGCTACTACTAGTAATGCTATTAGGGTTACTACGGTTACTCGTAATGCTGTTTTGTGTGCGTTTTCCATATTATGCTTTGTCGCCGTCCTTAGTGTCTACGGGCTTTTTGTTCTTAAAGCGGTTTACGTGTTTTTGTAGGTTCTCTTGCCAGTTACCCTCCATGTCTACGCTTATCTCTCTACCGTTTGGTAGTGTAATTACCGCCGTATTAGCTACGCCTTTTCTATTGCGGTTTATTCGTAGCGATTTAGGTGTTACCCCTGTAGGTGTTAGCGCTTCTTCTGCTTGTTGTAATAGTGTTTTTGCCATATTGCTTATTGGTTAGGTCGGCGTCCGGTAATGTTCGTACTGGTTTGATCTTGCGTCGCCCATTCTACGTTACCGGTTTCTACTAACTGGTCTGCTTCTACGTATGCTTCGGCTTCGTTGTTAGCCTCTACCTGTACTACGGCTCGGCTTTCTTTAACTACTTCTATGCTGTATAGGTATTTTTTTTCCATGGTTTTACTTCTTAAATACTAATATGTCGTGGTGGGCTACTGCTGTTCTGCCCTCCTCTAATAATGCCCGTAGCGTTTTGTTTATTGCTACCTCTTTTCCTTTAGTAAAGAAAAGTACGTTTTGGTGGGTCTTTACTAGTTTCTTCTTGGCGCTAAAGGTCTTCCTCGCGCGTAGGGTTGCCGTACCTATTGCGGTGGCTAGTATCGCTTCGTTGTAAAAGTGGTACCCTGCCTCCTGCATTATGGTAACCGTGTCGCCTACTAGGTTGTGGTAGTTACCGTCCTCGTCGCGCACGTTCCCTACTACTATTATAGCCCATGCACCGGTCTTTAGCATGTTATATGTGTTAATAAGTATGTTCCTATAAGCCTCTAAAAACTCCTTATAACTAGCCATATTACTTAGGTCTTTCGGGTTTTCTGGGTCGTATACCTCTAGATCGTAATACGGCGGGCATGTAAATAGTAGGTCGGCTGGTTCTTTAACGTACTTCCCTAGGTCGGCTCCGTCTGCTACGTGCCATGTAGCGCCTTTCTCTCCTAGCTCTTTTGCTTTAACTGTATTTACTTCTACCTGTGCTTTGCTTACGTCGGTACCTATGTACTGGTATCCTAGTATGCTTGCTATTATTCCTCTTACGCTTCCTCCGGCGAATGGATCTATTATAGTCGCGCCTTTATCCGCGTACCATGTATACATTACTTCGCATAGTACGGGGTCGAATATACTGGTACCTGTTAAAGATCCGCCGCTTATTCCCCCTAGTCGTTTCATTCCCTCGGTTATTAGGTTATCTTCTCTACCCTCCCCGCTATCTCCTATTTGTCGTACCCATTCTCGCTTTCTGTCTTGCCAGTATCCTTGCTTGGCGTCTAGTATCGTAAACGGCGGTACTATGTAGTCTTCTATTAGCTTCCGGTTAATTTGGTTCCCCTGCTTAAAACGTAGGCGGTCTAGTTCTTTATGTTCGAAGCCTGTTAGTGCCATTTTGTTTTTTTCGGCTAGGTCGTTTAGTAGGTCGTATAGGGCGCTGTCGTCCCATTCCCCGCTTATTTTGTTTAGCGCTAGGTTTAGTGCTTTCTCCTCGTCTTCCGGTAGATCTACTAGTATTACGTCTAGCTCCTTGTATCCTAGTAACCGGCATGCGCTTACCCTTTGGTGTCCTCCTATAATGGTGTAGTTTTTGTTTACTACTATAGGCTGTACTAGTCCGTATGCTTCTATACTGTCGGCTAGTTTCTGTAGCTCTTTCTTGCTAATTTTTCGCGGGTTGTACTTCGCTAGTTTTAGCTGGGTTATTGGTACTGTTTCTTTTTTATGCTTCTTCATGTTTCGGTGCTTCTATTTGCTTGGGCAGGTCTTTTTCTAGTCGCTTGGTGCTGTCCGCTATTAGTTTACCTATATGGCTACCCTCGCTGTATATGGTTCCTAGTGGCTTAATACCTCTAGCGTAAGCTCTTTCTCCTTGTCCGTGTCCGTATCCCGTTTCGTGGCTCCATGCTTGTAGGCGGTCTTTATCTTTCTCTATACTTACTAGGTAGCTTGGGTTTATAACGCCCTGCTTTAGTACTATTAGCTCTCCGGCGTTCGCGCCCTCTAGTACTTTTTGTAGTTCTTCTTCGTCTAGCTTTACGGGGTCTCCCTTACTCATTATAGCTAGGTATGCTTTTGTGCGTCGTACGTGTATATTCATATCTCTTATTAGTTACTATCTGTGTTGGGGGATAGGGATTCAATCTTTGTGTATCCCCTGTCTACTAACTCCTGGATAAGTCTTTCGCTTGGAGTGTTTTTAAGTAGCTCCTCCGTTCGCTGGCGTTCTTGGGTGAAGGCTTTGGTGAGGGTGGTGCGGAGTTCCTGTATACCTTCTTAGCTTGTTGGTATGTTTCCCACGCTTTCGCCATAAACTCGTGCTTGCGTGTGAATGGCGGGTTGATCCATATGCGCTTGTATGGTGTCCAGTCTTGCGCTAGTCCATCTGTTTCTACCGTATCGTAGTGGGATATTCCAAGGTCTTGCGCTTTCTCTTGTGTAGTAGCAGGGTCATAATCAAACGTACCAAACCGAGCTACAAACTCTTTGGGAGTGTAGTATTCGTTGTCTTTTGTATATGGTACGTCTGGTTTTGCCATGGTGTTATTTGTTAGTGGTTAATTATACTCGTATCTTTTTACCTTTACCGCTGTTATCTTTTTCTTTCTTCGCCCATGCTAGTAGGCGTCCTAGATCTTTCTCTAATTGCATGGGGGTAGTTATTGTCGGTGCGTACCGGTGCGCGTTGCTCTTGGGTAAAAAACCTATTACGTTTTCTATCTTCTCGCGTCCGTGTTGTTCTATAAGGCGGTCTAGTGCTTGGCGTTGTGGCTTTTGTGCGTATAGCCTACTGTAGCTAGGGTTTACTTCCTTAAAGCCCTCTAGTATTTCGTTAATAATACTACCCTCCGTCTTCGTTGGCGGTGCCTTTGGCGCCGCAGGTTTATTTAATTTATCTTTATTTAACTTAACTTGACTTAACTTAGGTACCGGCTCTGTAACGGCTTCGTTACGTGTTTGTACCGGCTCTGCTTTTACGGCTCTACTGCTTGGTATTTTGCTAGCCGTATACATATCCTTACGTATCTTTTGGTAATCTTTCCATTTTGGGTGCTGTATATACTGGGTTCCGTCTACCTCGTATAGCTCTATTAGGTCTGCTTCGTATAGTGCTTTTAGGAGTGTATTTACGTCGTCTATGGTTATGTCTTCGTCGTAGCTAAATACCTGTCCTTTTAGGTAGCGTGGATCTCCATTTAATCGCCCGTCGTCGTCGGCTAGTACTATAGTACCTACGTATAGGTACCTCGCTACTATGCTACATAGGTTTAGCTGGTGGCTTCCTAGTATTTTTGCGTGTACCATTCTTCGTTGTTGTGCCATGGTTTTTTTATGGTTTTCTAATAATGCGACCCTTGTATGGTTTATTATATCCCTTGCTACTCGTCGTCCCGAGGGTCGTTATCCCCTGTTTCTACCTCGTTAGGTTCGGGTATTTTTATTTCGTGTTCTTGTAGCGCCCATACTCTTATTTGCTCCATTTTCTCCTCCCATTCTACGGTAGTGTATTCTGTCGTACTCTTTAACCGTTTAATGTTCGGGTCTTTATCGTGTACTTCGTAGAAGAATAGTGGGCGTAAGGCGTCTAGCATTTCGTACGGTAGGTACCCGAAGTACTCGCATAGGTAGGGTAGTACTACCGTCCATAGGTAGCCGTTCTGGTTACTTTCCTCCTGTTCGGTACCTTTATTCTTTCCGGTAGTCCGGCGCCGGTAATACTTCCGTACGCTTAGGGTTACCTCCTCGCCCTCCTTAAACTTGCTATCTAGTACTTCCTGTAGATCTCCTGTTTTAGGTATGGGTTTTAGGTGCTTCCCTATACGCCGTATTACGGCTCTAAACTTAGTTGGTGGTTTTAGCATGGTTTAGTCTTTCTCTTAATGCTATGTAGTCTATAGCTCTACTAATCTTTACTAGTTCCTCGTCGGTAGCGCGGTTAAGTGCTATGCGTATATTTTCGTTCTTATCTAGGTCTCCTCTGTCTTGGTAGTTGTTTACGGCGTGGTGGTATTCGCATAGCGGTATAATCGCCCATTTCTCGTTTAGCTGTTTACCTTTGTATATTATGGTGTGTTCCCATGTTATACGTCCCCCGCAGTTTCCGTGTGCTTTCCTAGCGCATACTTTGTAGTATGGGTCTTCCTGCATTTCTTTCTTTAACTTTGGGGGTATGGCTCTCATGGTTAAAAGGGTATGTCCTCTGGGTTAATATTCTCTTCTGGGTACTTTGGTGCGTCTTGGCTTGCTTCTTCCGGTGCCTCTTGGTCTACGCCGTCGTACCCCTCGTTAGTGGCTCCCTTAGGCTTCTGTCCGAACTCGAAACGCTCTAGTACTACTTCTGTCGCGTATCGCGTATTACCCTCCTTATCTTCCCATTTTCGCGTCTGTAGGCGCCCTCGTACATAGATCTCCTGCCCTTTAATAAAGTACTGGGCTATAGTTTCTGCTTGCTTACCCCATGCTACTACGCGTGTAAACTCGGTGGCTTCTTGCTTGTCGCCCTCCTTGTCTTTCCATACGCGGTTAGTAGCTACGGTAAAGGTGCTTACATTTCCTCCGCTTGGTAATGCTTTTAGCTCCGGTGTTTCCGTAAGCCGTCCTATTAGTGTTACTTCGTTTACGTTCATGGTTTTATTCTTCGCTAATTATAATGTCTGTCTCTCCTTTTAATTTCTCTGCTTGGTTGTCGCTTATAACTTCTGCGGTGTAGCTTTCTTTTACTAGGCGCTTACAACTAGGGCATTTCTTTACTTCCCATGTGGTGTACTCCCTGTCGTTAGCTTCTCCTCCGCCTATGTGTTCGTGCTGGTGCATTTGTACCGCGCATGTGGGGCATATCATAGTTTCTTGTTGTTATTGCGCCATGCTGCCTGTAGCTGCTTCTCGCGCTCTTTTAGTAATACTAGTCCGGTAAAGCCGATAAAGTCCGCCTCTACGTCTTCTCGTTCCCTAAACTCTGGTATGATCTGCCCCGCTGTCTTAACTATGTTACCGTCCTTGTCTTCCTTGTCTTCCTTTACTATGGCTACTATTAGTACGCCGTCTAGTGTGTCTCCTGTCTCCTCCTCGTACGCGTGTAGGTATGCTGCGGTCTGGTAGTAATGCTCGTTATAAATACCTCCGCTGGTCTTGTAGTCGGTTAGGTATCGCTTACCGTTGTGCTTTACTATTGCGTCGTAGGTTCCTACGTACCCGTACTCGCGGCTATATACTATGTCCTCGGCGCTTTCTATTTCTACTTTTTCCTTTTTAAGCCAGTTTACTAGTCCTACTACTCCTACATCTATTTTAGCTTTACCGTCCTCTGTAGGCTCTCCTAGCTCCTTAGTAACGGCGTCGTAGGCTCGCTTAGCGTCTTTATCTTTACTGTACTCCTCTGCGAAGCGGTGTACGTAATCTCCTACGCTCGCGCCTGCTTCTTTTTTAGCGGTGTGTTCTACCTCGCCTACGTTTAGCATGGCTACTATTTCGTCGTAGCTGTACTGTACGGTGCTGTTCTCGCCCATTAGATCTAGTACCTTTTCGGTGTATACCTTGGTAGCCCATGGTATTAGCTTTTTACTTTTGTCTAGTAGTCCGGTGTATCCGGTAACGCCGCCTAGCTGTTTTTGTTTAGGTAGCTTCTCCCCGTCTTTAACTAGGTAGTATTTATGGCTTGCTTCGTGGAAGTTAATTACTACCTCCCCGTTATATAGCTCTACTACTCTTGGTGGTGTTTTAGTGATAGCCATAGTACTTATTTATTATCCTTGTTAAATGGGTTGTTTTCTGCTACCTCGTCTGCTTTCTCGGTAGCTGTCTTCTTAGGTGTGGTTTTAGTAGCTGCCTTTTTAGCTGGCGCTTTAGTACTCTTTTCTTCCTTATTGTGTGCTTTCTGGCTTTCTACTATCTGGTCGTGTATGTACTTGTACTCTGGCTTTACGTACGCTGCTAGTGCGCCGGTACGGTCTTTCGCTATGTACTTCTTGTCTGCTGGGTTTACTCGTAGTGCGCGCTTCTCCTCGCCCTCTACGGTAATAATGTCTAGGTAACCTACTATATCTACCATAGCTACTATTTCGTCGCTTATCTTGGTAGCTATTAGGGGTCGCTTTACTAGTGTTTCCTCGTCTGCTTTCTCGTCTACGTGTGCTACTAGTACTACGTTCTTATCTAGATCTCGCGCCCATTTTAGTACTGCTCGCGCGTTTTCCTTAACCTTGCCCCAGCCTGCCATGGTTAGCCCGCCGTCGCTTTGTCGGTACTTGCTTCCCTTAACTTCGTCGCTGTTAATTAGCTTCTCCATCATTTCTCCTATTGGGTCGAAAATAATAGTGTCGTAATTTTCCATTAGCTTAGCTAGCTCTTTTTTGTCCTCGCTGGTAAACCATTTTTGCATGCGTACTACGTCTACGTCTATACCGCGTTGCTTAAAGTACTTGGCTCCATTTTCGAAGTCTAGTAGTAATGGTTTTGGGAATGTAGTAGCGAATGTAGTTTTACCTACGCCGCCTACTCCGTATACGAGCATAACTAGGTTAGCTACGTCTGCGTAATCTTTTTGTGTATTTTCTACTTTCATGGTTTTAGTAATTATGGTTTTTATAATTTAACTGCTTCTACTTTCTTGCTGTTCTTACGTAGGTACGTTATTAGATCTTCTCCTTTAATACGTATCGTACGTGCTTTCCCGTCTCCTAGTATTTGTGCTTTTAGTGTGCGTTCTTCCTCTGGTAGTGCTAGGTCTTCTAGTACTATTCGGTATGCCGTTGGGTAACTCTTAGCGTACGGTATTAGTTTTTTCTTAGCTATCTCCGTTAGGCTGTATGTCTTCTCTGGCTCTACCGCGCTTATTACCTTTTCTATTTTCATGTCTTTCTCTTAGTAATGGTTTTTAATAATTATCGACCTTATACTGTGTAGTATATTATATGTGTTGTTATATGTCTAGCTGTGTTAGTTGTGGATAGCGTGGCTCTTTTTTAGCATACGTTCTATAGCTTTTTTGGTAATATCTTTATGGCTTACCGTGTCGTCTCCCTCTAGTATTTTCTGTATAACTTGCTGCTTCTTTTCTAGTAGTTCTACTATGTCCTCGTCTACGGTACCTTTGGCTATAAAGTAATGTACGTTTACTTGTCGTTGTTGTCCTATACGGTGTGCGCGATCTTCGGCTTGGCTATGTAGCGCTGGCGTCCATTCCATATCTATAAATAGTACGGTACTCGCTTCGGTTAGTGTTATACCTACTCCTCCTGTTTTAATGTTCGCTACTATTACTTTTGTCTTAGGGTCGTTTTGGAATGCGTCTACTGCTTTCTGTCGTGCCGTACTGTTATCGCTTCCGCTTAGGCTTACGGTTTTTATCTTGTTCTTTTTAAGTTCTTCTACGGTATTTTTTAGTGTCTCTGTATACTGGGTAAATACTATTACCTTTTCGTCTTGCTCTACTATCTCTTTAATAGTGTCTATTGCGTACGGTATTTTACCGGCGCTCGCTACCTGTTTTAGTTTGTTTAGCTCTATAATGTGTCGCGCTAATTCGGCGTTACCTATGTTAGCCTCGGTTTCTCCTTGGGGTATGTTACGTAGGTATGCTATGTAATCGTCCCATACGGTCTCGTATTTCTTTCGGTACTGCGGTGCTATATCTACCTCTATGTTATCTATAACTTTAGCCGGTAGCGTGTCGCCTAGTACTTCCTTAGTTCGTCGTAGGTAGGCGTCTTGTATCTTCTCCGCTAACTCTGCTAGGTTGCTGGATCCGCTGGTATCTAAAAAGCTGTAACGCTTTTTAAGTGGTCTACCGTAGTCGTCGTACATAATACGCCCGTTACGGTCTCGTACTACTCGCATAAACTCTTTTTTATGCGCGGCGCAGTATTTCTTAGCATACCCGTACCAGCTTTTACCTAGTGTATGCCCTATAGCTTTTAATAGGGTAAATAGCTCCATGGGTCGGTTAAGTATCGGCGTACCGGTAAGTAGGTATACATGGCTCGCTTCTTCTGCTAGCTCTAAAAACGCTTTAGTACGTTGTGTACTACTGTTCTTAATGTAGTGCGCCTCGTCTCCTATAAGTGGTGCTGGTAGTAACTCTCGTATCTTTTCTTTTACGTTATCTCGGCTTAGTACGTCGTAGTTTGCTATGCGCCATTGGCTACCGGTTCCGTCGTGGTATAGGTACCATTTCCCGCCGTCTGCTATTTCTATGTTTGCCTCTGGATCTACCATTAGTATTTCTCGCGCCCAGTTTGTTTTTAGGCTGGCTGGTACTACTACTACTGCCTTATCTGCTATTTCTTTTATAGCTACTATCGTGGTAAAGGTCTTACCTAGTCCCATAGTATCGGCTAGTATGGCGCTTCTACGGGCGGTTAAAAACTCTACTCCCTCTTGTTGGTGCTTAAATAGTTGTCGCATGGTTTTAGCTTTTTTTATAGTACCCCTTACCGCTATGCGCTCTGGGGTTTTGTAATATACCCTTTAATTCCTCTAAGGTAACATGCTTCCTAAAAAGCTGTGTCTTCCCTTTTGTTGGGTGTTTTAGTGCTGTAGCTACTGTGTATGTTTGTGCGCCGGTCTTCTTGCCGTAGTATATATTTACCTTTACTACTTCGCTTCCTCTCTGTCGTGCTACCCGTAACATTTTTATATTGTCTTGGTGGTCTATTGTGTCCCAGCCTGTATCCTTTGCTAATTTGGCTGCGGTTCGTAGTTTAGGATCTAATTTACTGTCTGCCATTTCTGCTAATCTATACGCTTCCTTGCGCGTTATTTCTTCTATTAAAGGATCTCTCGGCTGGTCGCTTACGTCTACTTTGTAGTGCATTTTAACCGCCTTTAGTTTTTCCTCTTGGTTTTTACTAAAGCTGGTTACGTCCCTCTCTATATAGCGTATACGTTTGTGTTGTCCGTATACGGCTATGGCTAATAATGCCGTTAGTGCTATTGCTAGGTATTCCATGGTTTTAATCTTCTAGGTGTTCGTTGGCTTTTAATGTTTCGTAGTACGCTCGTAGTTTAGGATCTCGTATATCTTCTATAGTCGCTCCGTTGCGTACTCGGTACCCGTAGTAGTGCGCCCCGCTCTTTCCTGTTATTAGGGTGCGCTCTAGTAGGTCTGGGTTTTCTTGGTATATGTCGGTTAATCTGGTCGGGCATTTATAGCTCATTAGGTGCCATTCGTTTAGCGCCTTTACGTATATCTCTCCTACGAATAACCATGTAGGTAGGTATTCGTCCCAGTTTTTACCGCGCTTACTTTTCCATAGCTTGTAAAAAGCTAGTTGTTTTTGTGTGGTTTTACTCATGGTTTGCTCTATAAACGAATAATAGTTTACCTTTCCCCGCTTTCTCCTCTAGGTAGTATCGTCCTTGCGGCATGCCTACGTCTGTTAGTCGTGCCGGTATATAGTGTGCGTAGCTTACTCCTTTACGTAGCGGTATGCCTGCGTTCGCGTCTTGGTGTGGGGTTAGTCTTATAGCTTTCTTTTCTTTATCGTATTCTACGCCTACGCTTTGTACGGTTTCTAGGTATTCCTTACTTATAATGCTGGTAATAAATATCTGGCTACCGCTTACGCGTATACCTCGGTATCCTCTCGCGCCTACTTTGTGATCGTGTTCGTATGGTTCTAGGTTGTACTTTTGCATGATATTACTCCGTTGTTAATTTTTAATGGGCTTACTACCGCCTCCCCTCCGCCTTTGCTCGTTGGGTTACTTGGTGGCTCTACTGGTTCGGTGCCTCCTCCGTTGTCGTCGTCTAGGGTACATTCGCAGGGTGTGTCGTATTCTCCGTAGCCGTGGTAGTCGCTAGGATCGTTGTAGCTTACTGTTACTACTCCGGTGCCTCCGCATTGTTCGCATTGTGGGTCTGGGTCTCGCATGGTTTTAATTCTCCGTTAGTGGTAATAATGTATCCGCTTCCTAGTGTTGTGGGTCTACATGCCGCGCATAGCCCTTTTTTAGTCTTACGTCCTTTGCGGCATTTTATACAACGCTGTGCCATGTTATTTAGTTGTTTTTCGTATAATTTCTCTTTCCCTTTTGTTTTGTTGTGACATTTTTTGCATAATGTTATTCCGTTTTTTATTTCTAATTCTAACTCTGGGTTTTCTTTTACTGTTTTTATGTGGTGTGCTTCTAAGTAGACCCCTCTTTTCCTACATAAAGCGCATGTATAGTTATCCCTTTCGTATATTTTCTTTCTCCATTGTTGGTATACTCCTCTTTGTGTTTTCTGTTTTCTTAATTCCCTCCATTCTTTCGCTTCTGGTTTACGCAAGTCTTTTCTTTCTTTTCCTAACCAATAACGTACTGGATTTTTTAACTTTGCTTCTCTTAGCTTTTTCTTCCATTCTTTACTAATAGGCTTTCCTTTATTCCAACCTGCTGGTGTTTTTAACTCTCCCTTTTTATGTCTATACTGCGCTAAACATTTGCGGGTGCAGTATATTTTTTTAGTTCTACTTGGTAATACTACAAACGTATTGTTACAGTTTTTACATACCTTAGTTATTTTCTCCTTTCGGTTGTACTTTGTCATTGTACAGTATTATAACATCTTTTGTTTTTCTACCGTAACGTAGCATTTCCTGCGGGGTGTCTGTGCTGTATATATCTACCGTTAAACCATGTTTTTGGTGTACCCATTCTGCTGTTCTGTCTTTTACTACATACTTGTTACCGCTTACTATAGCTATGCTACCTAGTGGTATATCTCTATCACTTACCGCTACTGCTCCTATATGCGGATATTCTCCGTTAGCCATTGGTTGCCCTGTCCATTCGTACTTAGTTATGCTCGCTTTTCCTTTGTATATTACTTCCTCCTCTCCCTCGCATATAACTACTGCTAGCTCGCATGGGTCGGGTACCGTGTAGTTAGATCGTTCGTATGTTACTACGCTTGGTGTTAGCGCTCCTACTAGCATTAGTACGCTAAGGGCTAATAGTGCTAATAGTCTTAGTCGCTCGCGTCGCTTTGCTCTACGTCTTAGTGCGTATGGTGTTGGTGTGCGTAAGTAGTCTGGTATGTCGTACATGTTAGTTATATATGTCTAGTAATACTGTGGCTTTTTTTGCTCCGTTTACTCTATCTAGTATGCGGGTCTTCTTGCCGGTTCGTGTAGCGTGGGCGTTTGCTTTTTGCTTAGCCTCCTCTACGTCGTTAGTATGCGCTATGGGCTTCCAGCTTAGCGTATGGTCTCGCCATTCCTGTAGCTCGTAGCGTGTACTCCTGTGGTGTAACTTACTCATGGTTTTAATGTTACTCCTTGGTAATGTTCTGGGCTATCGCCTCGCCCTAGTGATATAATATGTCATATTATAAGTGGTGTAAAGTGGCTTAATGTGGATAAACAGAAAAAGCCCCGTAGGGGGGCTTTGTTCTGCTAGCTAGTTGCCTGTAAGGGTTACCATAAACCTTACGGGCTTATCTCTATTCTACTGCCTTGTACGTAGGTTAGGAAGCGCGTTATGCACTTTCCTCGTCCTCTGCTTCTTCTTCGTCCGTGGTCTCCTCCTCGGTTCCCTCCGGTGCGTTTACATTTTCTTCTTCCATAAAGTAAAAAGTTATTTACCTCTAAAGGCGCTAATAATGTCGTTGGCGTAGTTACTACCACGCCCTATTACTATACCGCTTATTACGTTACCTACTAGCGGTATCGTACTGCCTAGTCCTACTAGTTCCGGTATGTCTATGTCGTAGGCTATTGCTAGTACTACTCCTAGGGCTAGGGCTATGTACTTCCTAAAAGGTTTCGTACCCTCGCCTCCCATTGTGTACTCTATTAGCCCCTCTACTAGGGTCGCTAAAAACAGTACTCCTATTGCTATTTCCATATCTCTTAATGGTTAGCTAATAATGTCCTGCCCTCCGACCTAAGGGGCGGGGGTGGGGGCATACCGACCTTTGCCCCCGCCTCTGCCCCCTAGGGGGTTTTAACCGTATAGGCGGTTAAGTTCCTTTTTAGTCTTTACTCCTACTAGGCGCCCCTCTAGTCCGTCCGTTGGTACGCCGTGTTTTATCTGCCATGCTAGTACTGCTTTACGGGTTATTTCGTAGTAGTTGCCGGTACTGCTTTGGTTTGCTGGGAATAGTCCCTCATATTTTAGTATGTCCTGTAGGGCTATAACGTCTGGGTTTGCTTGCATGCCGTACTCTAGGTTTCCCGTGAAACGGTGTTGCGGCTTGGCTGGTACTACGCCTATGTCCTCGTAGCTCTTAAAGCTGGTTACGTAGGCTGCGTAGGTGTTGCGTGCTTCGTAAAACTCTCGCGTTATCCAGCGTATACCTAGTCCGTTAATACCGGCGCTACCCCAGCTGTCCTCTATGGTAAAGCCCTCTTTCCCGTCGTATATACCTATGTTCGGTGTAGCGGTAACGCTGTGGTGTACCGTAAAGTAGTCGCGGTCTATGTGCCTGTCTGCGTAAATAATGGTCGGTATGTCGCGGCTCCATTCGTTATATTCTCCCTTAAACCATACCATTATAGGCTTCTTGGTAGTCTGTAGGGTGCTTAGTAGTAGGTCGAAGTTTCCCCTAGGTAGTTGTATGTAGGCGTCTATTTTACTTATTCCTGCTACTTGTTTGTCGTATTCGTTTACCGGCTGTGCCTCTATCTGTGCCTCGCTTAGGTTCTGGCTTGGTACTAGTGTCTCTAGCGTAATACCCTTATCTTTCCATAGTTGCATAGCGTCTACGCCCCACATTCCTAGGCTTGGTTTGTTTTTACGGTTCTGGTAGGTTGGCGTCGCGCTGTATTCTATAAACTCGCTGTACTGTTCGTCTCGTAATACTCCTCCCATTTTTGCTACGGTCTGTGCTACGCATGTACTACTTTGTGCTTGGTTACGGCGTGGGTATACTTTCATTCTATCTACTGTAATAGGCTGTAGGTTTACCGGTGCGTATGCTGCTACTACTTCCTCTATAACGTAGTCTTTTTGTTTTTCTTCGGGGCTTCTAGTGTCCTCTAGGGCGCCGGTAAATGTGTGTCGGTTAAACATAGGCTATCTTCTTTCGTTATTTCTATTGTTAATGTATTCTCGTAGTATTTGGGTATGTAGGCTTATCGCTTCGCGGGCTTCTATCATGGCTGTTGTTGCCTCCTTTATCATTTCTGTACGTTGGTGGTTATTGGTTTCTACGAAGCTCATAAAACTAATGTGTAGCTCTTTACGTTCGGTTCGCATTTCTTCCATTTCCTTGGTGTGGCTGTTACGTAAATAGGTTACTAGGTAAACTATAGCGGTAATAGCGCTTATCCCTATTCCTACTTCGGTAGCTACGTTTTTTAGTACTTCTATTTCCATATTATCTAGTGGTTTCTCGTACCCCTGCTCCGAACGCTGCTTGGCGTCCTGCTTGTCCTAGGTTTTCTAGTAACTGTGGCGGTATGTTTCTTAGTCCTTGCGTAATGCTTCCGGCTGCTGCGGCTCCGCGTCCTACTAGCCGCGGGCTTGCGAATGCCGCTAGTGGTAGTGCGCTTGCTGCGGTACCTATTCCGCTGGTTATTCCTAGTACGCTACCTGCCCCTAGTCCTAGTATGCTTTGTAGCTGTGGTGGTATCCAGCTACTAAAGTATAGTCCGCTTAGATCTCCCATTATTTGCTTACCGCCTACGCGCTCTAGTTCTTTTAGTAGTTCCTCGGCTAGTGGCTGGTTATCTTTCATGCTTCGCATTAGGGCGTTTATAACGCGCTTGGTGTTGTCTTGTATAAGCGCTTGCCCCTCGTCTCCTACGGTTACCCCTCGCGTATTAGCTTTTACGCCTAGCTCTTTTTGTAATACGGTTAGTAGTTGGCTTTCTGCTTCGTATCTTCCTAGTAGTTTATCGAAGCCTTTTACGTTCTTTACCATTACGTCTTTTAGCCCCTCTCCTAGGTCGGTAATAATAGCGTTATACTCTCCGCTCGCGGTAGGGCGGTACTGGTTTGCTATAAAGCGTTTTAGGCGCCAGTAACCCATTGGTGTTAGGTCGTCTTGCGCTTGCATGCGCTGTACTATCTTCTCTAGTGTACGTACTTCCCTATCGTCTACTACTGCTCCTCCGGCTACGTTTACTTTTCCATTTTTTATTAGATCGAAACGCTTAAAGGTCTCTTTCAT
>Ga0210043_1001576_pt1 | contig 18139 bp, 31 predicted proteins | sample CryGeymet201501t_FD_183990 | JGI IMG/M metagenome (GOLD analysis project Ga0210043, IMG submission 183990) | Groundwater microbial communities from Crystal Geyser aquifers in Utah, USA - Crystal Geyser metaG 2015-01t (SPAdes) (version 2) | ecosystem: Environmental > Aquatic > Deep subsurface >... | reverse complement strand
AACTTGGAAAGTTCGTAAATAAATATTTACGGTAGTATTACTGTTTGTAGTTTTATTTATATAATTCATTACATTATTTTCAATATTTTCTTTATTTAAATTCATATCATTTTTAATTAAACTTTTAAAAGCTAATTTATGAGATGTTACGGTTGCGGGTTCTAAATTTATACAATGTATTTTTATAAATTCTTCGAATGTTTCTTTTATCCTCCTATTTTTTTTTATTAAATTGGTTTTTTCTTTTAAACCGATTTTTTCTAAGTAAAGGTTAATTTTTAATTGTTCAGCAATTTTAATATTTTTTTCTGTGTATTCTAAACCTGTATAAATTCTTTGTCCTTTTACCTGAATAACAATTTTATTGCTTTTCTTTTGGACGAATATTGAGCCAGGGATATTTTCGGGCAATAGATTTTTATAAATATCTTTCATTTTTTTATGGTTGTAATTGTAATTCTTTTAGAATATTCATAACTGTAGATAACTGAAAATGCAATTCATCAATTTCATTCCGTATATTTGTATCAATTTTATTTTTTCCTTCATCATATTCCATTTTTTTTATTAATTCTTCGAGTTCTTTAATACGATTTTTTAATATTTGAATATCATCTAAATATGGATAGCCCTCTCCTGTTAGTAACCAATTAATATTTATCTTTTTATTTAATAATTTATCATGAATACGATAAATATCGAATGTATCGGATTTCTTCCACGTTGCCAATGTGGATTGATTTATTTCTAAATATTTAGATAACTTCGTATCGTTATCTAAATTTAACAATTTTTTCAATCTTTCGATTATTTTTTCACTATTTTTCATTTTTACGTTTTTTTTATCGAAAATATGATTATATTTGTAATATTAGTTTATATTAGTTTACAACTATATTCTAATATACTTAAAACGGTTTAATTATGCAATAGTTATTTTTTTAAAATTTATATATAGGTTTAATTATGTCGCAAGCTGAAATTTTTGCTTTGAGTGAAATACAGTCAAGCTCAAATACTGTTTCTTTTTATTTAAACAATATTGTTAAAAATAAATTAAAAGAACATGCCGAGAAAGAGCATAGAAGTATGTCAAATATGTTGGAATTGATGATTCTTGAATATAAGGATAGAGATTCAATTTTCGTGAAACAGGAAGGGATAAAATGTTAATTGAAAATAATAATAAACTCGACGAATACGTTGTTTTGCCAGCTATAAAAAAAATACTTGTATGGAATGATATTATTTATATGTTAGATAATCTTGCACGAGATTTACAGCATAAAGCCAAAAATATTGAAGATGCTGAAATACAACATCAATATATTGTTGAAATTTATGAATGTATTAATCTGATTCAAACGTTAAATAATAATATTACTTTTTATAGAAATGAAGTAAATAATTGTTTAACAGGAAAAAATTTTGATATAAATATTCTTGAGGATAAAAATGGAATTTAATAAAAATGAATTATTACATCTTCTAAATGAAATAATTAATTCTTATGAAGAATTACGGGAAAGTGCTAAATTAGGAGTTTATAAAAAATCAGGTTTTGGGAGCAGGGCGTTAATAAGACAACGTATAATTATGTTAAAAATGCGGCTTTCGGAAATAATAGCAGATATGTATAAGTAATATGGCACGAGTTAAAAGAAAAGGCATATTGTGGACAGCGGAAGATGTCGCTAATTATTTGGGCATATCTATCTCAATTGTTAACAAATTTATGGAAGAAGGATATATTCATTCTTTTAATGTAGGAAGTGAAAAAATTAAAAGAACTTTACAGTTTGAGGTTGACCTTTTTATAAAGAATGTTTTATTAAAGAAAAATGGAAATAAACGAATTAATTAAATTATTTAAAGTCAGTAAAAGCAATAATAATATATTTCAATGCAAATGTCCAGCACATGATGATTTAACAGCAAGTTTAACGATTACGAATAATAAGGATAAAATATTGCTTTTTTGTCATGCGGGTTGTTCACTTGAGAATATTTTGCAAGCAGTAAATTTAAATATTAAAGATTTATTTAATAGCAATAATATTAATCAGAAAGTTTTATTGAGGAAATATAATTATGAAGATGAAAACGGGAATTTGATACATTCTACACTTAGATTTATTGATAATCAAGGTCATAAATCTTTTTTACAATGTAGTTATAAAAACAATAAAGAAATTTACTCGCTGAAAGGTATAAAAACATATTTATATAAATTGCCTGAACTAATAGAAGAAGCTGCATTAGGTCGAGATATTTATATCGTAGAAGGAGAAAAGGACGTTGAGAATTTACGTAGTAGGGGTATATCTGCAACAACTGCGCCAATGGGGGCAAATAAATGGCGTGATAGCTATAACAAATATTTTAAAAATGCGAATGTTGTAATAATACCTGACAATGATATACCAGGAAAAGGACATGCTGAATTAATTTATAATGCTATAAAAGATATTGCTTTTTCTGTTAAGATTGTTAATTTGCCTAATTTAACCGAAAAGGAAGATGTAACGGATTGGTTCAACAAATTTCATACAGTTGATGAATTATTTGATATTGTAAATGCTACACAAACTTTTAATAAAAGAAAAGAAACAATAATAAAGATAAAAGAAGAAAATGAAATACATAAGAAAAATTTAGAAATTGAATTTATACAAGATTTTATTTATACAAAAGAAGATAAAAGAAGATTAATTTCTTTTAACGTTTGTAAAGTTTTAGCAGAAAATTTTAATATTTGCACATCAATTATGCAAGGTAAAAGGCAATATTTTATATATCGCAATGGGTTTTGGGAGCAATGTCCAAGAGATTATATTAGTCATTTATTTGTTCACTGGCTTTATCCCACCAGTTGCACATCAAATAATATTAAAAATGTAATTGAATTATTACATTCTTTACCTGAATTTTCAGTCGATGAAAATAAGTTTAATAGTTTAGTAAATTACGTTAATTTAAATAATTGTAGTTACAATTTGGAAAAAATGCAAGCAGAGCCACACAATCCTGAACATTTTTTTACTTACAAAACTTCTTACGATTATAATCCTGATTCTGTTCCTGTTTTATTTAATTCTTCACTTTCATTATATTCACTTAATAATCCTGATTGGATAAAAGCATTTTGGGAAATTGCTGGTTATTGCATGATAGGCAGTTTTCAGTTTCAGAAAATGTTTTGGTTTACTGGTTCTAAAGGACGTAATGGTAAAGGGACTTGTATCAGAATTATCGAATATTTAGTTGGTGAAAAATTTACTGTAAGTGATATAGACACACGAGAATTTAGAGAAAGATTTTATAAATCACGTCTTATCGGGAAAAGACTTGCAACGGCAGGAGATTTACATAATAGGGTAGCAAATATTTCAACATTAAAACAACTAACAGGCGGGGACAAACAAATGACAGACATTAAATTTAGTGAAGCGAGAAGTTTTACAAATGTTGCAAAATTTATATTTGCTATGAATCAGTTGCCAGAATTACCTCACAATGAAAATATTACTCCAATTGCTAAGCGAATTTTAATTTTACCATTTGAATATGAAATCAAAATACCAGATGCAAATATTGAAGATAAAATGATGTTAGAATTATCTGGAATATTTAATATGGCAATAGAAGGATTAAAACGTTTAAAAACTAATAGAGAATTTACAGAAGTGGAAAGAGGAATTAAAGTTTTAGAATTGTATAGAAAAAATATACCTATTTTTGAAAATTTTGTTGTAGATAATATTTCTTATGATACTGAATTTTCAGGAACTTTTTTATATACCATTTGGGATAGATATTTGGATTACATGAAAGATGTATTCGGCGGCGATAATTGGAAAAATGATAAAGACATACCAATTAAAAATGTATGGAATTTATCTGAATCAATTCGTAAATATTTTTTTGACAAAAAAATTGATTTGAGAATTGAAAAAAAATCATCACATGAAAAACGTTCAACTTATACATTTTTGCACAATATATATTTGAAATAATGATTTAATATTTTAAAAAGTATAGATTTTTTAACCAGGAGAAGTTTGAAATGGTATAGAATTTATGTTAAAAGGTAATAAAAATATCCAAACTTTTTTTTTATTTAATTGAAATATAATGATTTAATTGAAATTAACAATGTAAGAAAGGTTGCAAGAAAGGTATATTGCTTTCTTACACTATATTTATAAGTCATTTATTTTTATAGACATTAATATAAGTCATAACTGTAAGAAAGGTATAAGAATGTATTCCGACTTACGAATAAGATAATTTTTATAAATTGCAAGTTTTTTTTATTTTTAACTAATTTTAACAATCTTTCTTATATCTTTCTTACTTCTTTCTTATATCTTTCTTATACCTTTCTTATACCTTTCTTACATACTTAAAACTAATAATATAAAGTAGTTAATCTATTTTATCGCAAATTAATACAAAACTGAATACATTTTTTTTCCATATACGATAAAAATATAAATGTTACTTAATTTTAAAATGAACATCATTTTTACATTTAACGTTATTAAAAGAATTGTTATGAAGTATATTTTTACTGTTATTTTTGTATTTTTTTTTTATTAGGACAATATATTTTTTGTTATATGGTCATATTTTTGTAATTTAGTAATTATTGATTGTTTAAGATATAATATGAATATATTAGTTGTTGTATTATTGTTGTGTATAATAATTGTATTAATATTAGTTGTTAGAGAACTAATATTAATAAGACATAATATAAGATTTCTAAATTTGAAAAATGAAAATATTATAAATATTATAAATATTATGCGAGATGACATAGAACAAGCAGTAATTGACCTTGAAGAAATACGAATAAGAACAATGATTATTCATGAGCAAGTTAATAAATTAAGAAATGCCTAAACTACCAATAAAAATCAGCAGTTTAAGATATATAACATATCTGATAATTCAAGAACTACTTGAAGAAGGTAAGTATAAAAGCGAAAAGTTAGCATTAGAATATATATTAAAAAAGAAAAAAGAGCTAACTGGATTTTCGATTGATTTCCATAAAGCATATCAACAATATAGAACATATAAATACAAGATAACAAAAATGAACACAAAAGAAATAGTAATGAATGCACTTCTGACTGATTTTATTAAATAAACAATCTATTAGTATCTAATTATTATTTAAAAATGAATATTGATTTAATAAAATTAAAGAAACACGAAGAAAAATTATTTAAAAATGAAATTAGGGAAGAAAAATATTTAATTAAATTACTTAGCAAAACGAAAAAAAAAGAATATTTAAAATTAATTATTAAAGAAAAATTTGCAAAATACATTAAATAATATAGCGTATGGATTTGGAAAAATAGATTTTCTGTTTGTTGAATTGACAGGAAAATATAATAGGGCTTATGTTGACGATGTTATAACAGTAAACAGACGTGTAAATTATAATATAACAAAATTAAATTTAATACCTTTTGTTGAAACTATTTCGCAACAAGAAACACATTTAGTAATAACAGCATACGGTAATATTATAGTAAACTATGATAATATAGCGCAATGGAAACCTTCTGAATATAACAAAAAAGAACAACAGCAAACGTTACAATTAACAGCGGCAGCGTCTGGAGTAACAGAATATTATACAAAATTAATCCTTGATGAATTATATTGGGGAACAAAAGATGGCGACATCAAACAAATGAATTGGATAAGACCACGACAATTTTCTGAATATTCGGAAATGAGGAAAACACGTAGTGATTCTAATACAGATTTAGGTTTATTTGATTATATTAAATATGCTTTATTGTTAGGAGGTATTTTTTTAGGTGTTTACATTATTTTTAATATTTATGATAAAAAAACAATAAAGGAATAAAATATGATAATAACAAAACAAATATTAAAAAATGGCGATGCAGGGGTCGAACAAACAATAAAATTAATGATTGATTATGTAAAAGAATATAAAAATAATATACAAATTAGGAACTTAATAAATAGATTGACTGACAATGGAAACAATTGTAATGCAAAATTTAATACAATTAAAAATATATTTAATTATGTTGTAAAAAATATAAATTATTCTCCTGACCCAAAAGACGTCGAATTAGTTAAAAGTGTAAAACATACTATACTTGGAAATAAAAAATACGGAGACTGCGATGACTTAAGCACAGCGTTAGCAACTTTACTATATTCTGCAGGTTATTCAATATGGTTTAGGGTAGTAGCTTGGAAAAAAGAACAAGGCAATGCTTTCAGTCATGTTTATTGTATAATTGAATTGCCGTGTCATAAATATGTAATGCCAATTGACCCATCAATGAGTTTCCGAGGCTTTGGAAAAGAAGTAAATTATTTTAGAAAAAAGGATTATAAAATTTGAAAAATTCATATTTAGTCGGTTTAAATGATAGAATATTTGTTAATGATATTAATATAAACAATGTAAAAGATTGTTTAAAAAAACTTAACCCAGCAGTTGATATACCAGTTGATATTAATAATATTTTAATAGATACAAAAACAGCGACATCTGAACAAATAAAAAATTGTATAAATATATGGGGCAATTTATTAAATGTAAAACCAGATGAAAGCGAAGGTAATATTTCAAAAGATGAAGCACCAGAAGCATACGAAAGAGTAAATACAAATTCTAAAGAAAAATATAAAATAGATTTGATAAGTCCATTTTATTCGCAATTAAGAGCAGGCGGTTTATTTACAGATAAATATGGTAATAAAATAGCAATAATTGCAAAAGATAATGAAATTGCTAATACTCTTCTCCAAAAAGGTTATTATGGGAAAGAAAGCGAGTATGAAATAATCAATTATGATGAAAATGATTATATTGATGATACAAGATATACAGGCGGAGGTTGGAAAGCAAGATTTATTAATTTTTTAATATTTTGGGAAAATGGCTCTAAATTAATAATGCAAAGATTAGAAGCAGCAGGAATTAATCAGAAAAGAATAAATAAAACAATAGTGGTAAAAGTAGGTAGAGATGCAGGTATTGCATTGAGCGATATAACAGATACAATTATAACAGTTGCTTTGATAGTAATTAATCTTATACCAGGAATTGGGCAAACTATTACATTAGCCATTACGGCAGGTATGCAATATTTGAAAAAATATTTAGAAAACCCTAATTATACTCCAACAACAAAGGAAATAATAGAAATGGGACAAGCAGCTGTACCTGTTGTTAGCAATGGTGATAGTTCAATTGTAAATAACTTAAATTCGGGAGCAACTATTTATCAGGCTATTCAAAGCAATGATTATACAACTATCAGTACTGAATTAGGATTAAGTAAAACAGTTAGTAAAGTAATGTTAAATAATTCACAGTTACAAACTGCAATAACAGAAAATGATATAAAAAAAATAACAGATTTAGCAGCCTCGAATGGTATAAAAGCAGATTTTAATAAAATAAATTATACAACACAAAATACAAGAAATTTAACGATGAATCAAAACATGGTTGAAATTACAAATAATTACGAAGCAAATTTATTAAGAGAAATAGACAAACAAGGATTAAGCGGCAGCCCAGAATTTAGGAAGTTTATGGTTATGTCAACATCAGGAGCCTTTACAGGAGCATTACCAAGTATGTCAGGAGATAAAGATGGAATACAAAATCTTATGCAAACAGACAACACTTGGAAAAAAAATAATGAAATACACAAAGTATATTTAAATATGGCTTTATCATTGCCAACTGGAACGGCAGCTTTTGATGAATTACTATTATTGTCAATCGAAAATCAGTTAAAAAATTCCAATACAAAAGAAATAACATTACCAGCACAAATACCAGCTGAAAAATCACAATGTATTGCCAACGAATTGTCTAAATCTGGTTATAGGGTTATAACATCATTATATCAGGCGAATATTAGTAATAGGAATGTAATACGTAAAGAATGGAAACAGCCAGATATAAAATTAATAACAAAATCATCTTCTCAATTTATTTATAAGGCAATAAAATAATGAAAAAAAAATGTAATTGTAATAAATATTTATTTGATTTACCAATGAATGAAAAAAAAACGGCTCCATCTACAAGTGTTGTAAAAAAATCAATAATGTCTAAATATGGGAATTATGATAGTAAATATCCATTATTAAATAAACGTCCAAGTGAGCATGAAATAATAAAATTATTAACAGTACAACAAGCACAACAACAAAATATAATAATTGATAAAAATACAATAGAAAGTGAACAACAAACAAAAAAAGCAGCAGAAGCAAGAGCTAACAATAATTATATGCTTTATGGCGGTATTGCAGCATCAATATTATTAGTTATAATATTAACAAATTAAAGGAAAAAAAAATGACTTATGACGAAGCAAAACGAAGTTTACTAAAAAATGATACACGCAATATAGATAGTGAACAAAATAAAATCAATATAATTGATATGGGACAGCCTTATACATTTATGTATGGTAATAATTCTAAAATATTTATCAAAGAGCCAATTTTTGACAGTAAAGATACGTTAAGCAAATTTCTGAAAGATAATAATATACAATTGTCTGAATGGCAAGATTGGTGGTTATGGTTTTTAGGTTTTTTTGCAGCAGGAGTATTAACAGGTTATTTAATTTTTAAAAAGTAATTATAAGGATATAAAAATGGCTAAATTCAATATACAACAGAATTTCAGCGGTAGTTTAAGAAAAGACAATTTAGAACAATATGGCATGGCAGCTTTAGCTCCAATTTGGGCAACAGTTGTTCCAACAATAATTGGTATAAATGGTTGGTTTGGTTTTATTGTGGCTTATGTTATTCCATTATTAGTTGGAATGGGACTAAAATCTGTGGGTTTAGTTAGCGGCACAGTTGCCATTATGTTACACCACCTTATATATCAGTATGGTGACCCAGCCTTTATTAATGATATAGAGCCAGTTGGAATAAACAACGGCAATGGTATTTGGGCTCTCGAAGCAAATAATTTGCGTTGGATAGAAAATGAAGAAACAAAGAAATATGAAGCTAACCCAAACTATGGGCAGAAAAAACTGAATGATGCACCTACCAGCAATGAATATGTAAACTATGGAGAATTGCCTTCAGGAAGTACATTATTAAATGTGAATGGACAAACAGTTGCGGTTTATGATAAAAAAAATCTGAATGATTATATTGTCGATTCGGAAGTATATGACTTTGCAAAAGTTAATCTAAATGATTATTTTCTACCAGAAAATACAGAAAATGACGTATTGAAATATTCAAGCAATTATAAACAAGTAATGTAATTTTATTTTTTAAAATATAAGGAATTTATAAAATGAGTTTAATCGAAAATTTAAACCAACGACCAGCTGATGCTATCGCAGAAGATATTCAAATCTTTGGACACGATACATTGATTTTTAAGAAAAAATCGGAAACAGAAGATTACGCAATTATTAATGGGTCAAAATTTTTTAATCCTGCAGACAAAAAAAGTGAAATATTAAAAACTAATGATTTTCCTCTTGAGAATGGTAGAGTTGCAAAAATATTAGGACTTAATATAATACATAATATCGTGCCTGCAGATATGTCACAACTTACCCCTTTTGAGATTGGTAGTTTACTAAAAGTAAATATTGAAGATACAGATTACTCATCAATACCTTTACAGTTTTTATTAAGATATTCACGTGTTCCAGTTGGAAAAAGAACGATGAACGGCAATATTATTAATCAGGTCCAAAATTTAAGTTCGGACCCAGGCGTACCTGCAAGTAATGAAATCTGGTATAATACAACAACAAAACAGTTAAAATATAAGCCAGCATCATCTTCTCCAATTTTAATTGACTATGCAACAACAGAAATAGATAAATTAACAGAGAAAGGAGGTTCATATTCGATGTTGCCACGTCCAATTGACCCACCACATATTGGCAAAATAAGATTTGATTTTGTATCAGGCGTTCCTTCTTTACAAACTAATTCAGTAGAAAAATATGGACATAGATTTGGAGCAGGTGTAATTGATAATGTAGATAGCCCAGTATTCTTTATTCAGTTACAATATTTCGGCGTATTAATCAGAACAAAAACAAGATAAAAACGTATATAGCTAAGCGGCTTTTAATGTTATAAAAGCCGCATTTTATAATAAAAAAAAGTAGGAAATATGCAAGCAAGTAACAAAAATATAACTGTTGTATCAGATTCGGATTTGGCATTCGCAGAGCAATTATTTAGCTATCCAGTAATGTTAAAACAATTTTATAAATCAGGGACTGTAGTAATAGAAGCAGAAAATCAAAACAAAATACTTACGATGGAAACAAACAGTTATCCTATTCTTGTAAAAGATATTATGGTAGTTGCTTATTGTCAATTAGGGGCGTGGGAAACAACAGCAGGTATAACACGGGATAAAATAACAGTTTCGATAAAGTCAGGCAATACAGACGACTATTTTATGGAAGAAGGCATTGATATACTTGCTTTCAGTCCATCTATCAACCGACGTATTACTCCGCATTTATGGAATCAGAATAGTAATTTAAAAATTGAATTTAAGCATGTAAGGGCAGTTAGTGAATTATCTGTAAATTTTCCTAAAATAAATATACCTATGCCAGCAAATCAGAATACTTGGTATGTCACACCAAGTCCAGATATACAAAGCCCTGCGTATTTAACTCCAAATCCTATGCCAATTACATTACAAATTATTATAAATGGTTCTAAAATTTTTAGGAGGACTGAATAATGTCACTATTTAATCAATTCACTTATCCATCAGGACTACCTACAACTGTTGATGTCCAATTGGGAGATATAACAGTTTCGGGAGATGGAGTAAACAAAGACTTTCAAGTATTTGAATTACAAGACAATATAGAAAACTTTCAAACAGTACCAAAAAAATCAATTGCAGACCCTAATAATGCAACTAAATATGCTTATTGTATTCCATTTGTGGAAAACAATGAAAAATTTGATGGAGCAGCATTTGAACGAAGATTATATTTGAATAATACTGAAATTTTCGACCAAAATAATGTGAGTTTAAAAAGACACGTTCCTATAAATCGACCTTTGAAAGCAGACGGAATTACATATAAAAAAGCATATTTACATAGTGTTACTTATGCAGCCTATGATTATAACGATATGCTACCCTATTATGATGAATCAAATTATGGAGCATTAACACTTAGTCAATTAAAGGTACCAAATGTATTTGGAACAAATAAAGGTTTAATGTTAGCAATCAACCAAAATGTAAATGATGATATTGTGGCAAATTATTATATACCTACCTCAAACGTTTACACAACTGCACATTTCCCTTATTATTTGAGGAATTTACAACTACGTGAACGTGAAATTAGAGCGATGGAAATATTAGGACAAGGAGCATTACGTTCTTCGGTAAGATGGGGTATGTTGCCGAGTGATGTCTTTAAAAATAATTTCCGATTGAAATTAGGTTCAATAAACTCATCTACACCAACAGAAACAGAATTACCAAATACAATTTTGTGGGATACAAAACTAAATAATTCATCATCAAAACTTAATGATAGTAACCTTGATACAATGTTACCAGCTTACACGAATGAAATAGATATTCTTATTCCAGATACTACAAATTCAATTACAGTAGATGTAACAGGTGCAGGTTGGAATCACGGAATTGACTGGAAACAAATACCAACTAATGTAAAATGTCTGGCACAAATAGTACCTCATTTAATTACTTGGGTGCAGATGCCTATAAAAGTTTCTTTAGCAATACGATTTGATTAAAAAGAAGGAATAAAATTAATGCAATTTAACAAAATAAATTATACCCACCCATTACAAAATTTGGTTGAAAGGGTAAATAGAACACCGCAAGAAACAACTGTAACGGCAAAATGGGTAACAGTCCCAACAATTGGCGATATGTCCGACACAGATGGCTCTATAATGCTTCACTATGATTATGGCTTTCCAGCTTATTCAGATGTACCTTTGCCATCTGATACTGTGCACAAATTAGTAAGCGTGACAAATCACTTAGAATTGATGCAAAATAAAGCCGCAGCACTAACTTATCTTAGATTTTTTCCATTGTCAACTCGTAGTTCGGGCGGGGCAGGACTAACAGCAAATGAGATGAATAAAATTATTGAAAATTCGCTTGGAACAGTTAATAATGCTTATAATCAAGGACGGATAAGATTAACAGCAATACCTTCACATAGTCCAAATTGGTTCCGACCAAAATTCGTTATTAATCAGAATAGAGATTATTTTAATTTAGATAGTTCATCTAACTTAAATCCAGCAGTGCCAAGTTCTATTTTTCAGCCAGAATTGGCAGAAGGTTTAAGCCTACCTTATGAAGAAAATTCGACCGAAAAAGCACTTGCAGTGTATGAAAGCATAGAAAATATAGAAGTTTGGGCAGGTTGCTATTTAGCTATAAATAAAAATTATTCAGAAGTAGTAAATACAGTAACTCAAGTGATGCCTCTTCCAGGAGGAATTGACCCAAACGTTGGCTTGAATCCTTACGTATTTCAAAGAATGCCAATGGTTTGCGAGGCAAGATTTATTATTTTCGATTAATGAATAAAACTAAAAAATGACTTTTACAGAAGTAGAAAATACAGTAATTAAAGCGATAACTCTGTTAGCTAAAAACACTAAGCTAACAGAGGGTATAAATATTGATTTACTTGTAAAACACATGATAACAATTGCTTATCAGGAAAGTAAATTCAATAATAAAGCAAAGAATAAAAATAGTAGTGCAGCAGGATTATATCAAATCTTAAAAAATACACAAACAGACATTGAAAATCGTATTTTGAAAATAGAAAATGCGGAACGCAGTAAAATCTATGAATCTCAATATAGCTCTTATTTAGCAACAGCTTATTTTTGTTATCAATTAAAAAGATATAATTTAGATTTTAAAAAAGGTATAATTGCTTATAATTTAGGCAGTTGGAAAAATCAAGAAAATACTGATTATAGTAAAATACATTATAAATATTATGCTGAATTGTTTAAATCAAATACAAATGATTTAGCTAAATTAGGAAAGAATTATAAATGAATGAAATAAATATATCATCTCCTACTTTAAACATTGCAAAAAAAATAAACAGAAATGATATTTATGTAATCATGCAGAAAGGCTCAATAAATCCGATTATGACGGAGAAAGGCTCTGAAATACAAAAAAAATATAAAGTAAAGCAATGGGTTGATTTTTTTAATTCGGGTTATTTCATGACAGGCGTATTTTATACTGTATTAAAATATGTAGAAGGTAGTAAAGCTACTGAAATAGTTTATCAGCAAGCAGTAACAAATAGAGTAAATGAAGATGAAAGCAAAACAGATAAAATTGTTCCATATAATGCCATAAATGAAAGAACAAATATGAAACAATTAGCAGATAGTTTAAATCAACAATCTACTATGACAGTAACGACTCTGCAAGATGAATTACAAAGAAAAGATAATTACGTACAAGGGTTACATGAGCAAATGAATGAAGTTTATACACAATTAGCAACAAAAGACCAATATTATTATACAAAGCAAGCAGAATTGCAAGACAAAATCAGTGAATTAACCAAAGAAAACGAAAGATTAAAAGTAGAATTAGCAAACGAGAAATGGAAAATTGATTTTGAAAGAAAAATGTTAAATGAAAAAAGCGAATTTGAAAAATATCAATTCAAAAAAGAAAAAGACTTGGCTGAAAAAAATTCAAATTTCATAGGCGATACAATAAAGGATTTAATTCCATTAGCGACACAATTTATTCCGATGTTTACAGGAAAATCGGCAATTCCAACATTACAAGGATTAAGCAATATGCCACAAATTAATAATAAAAATAAGGTCGATTTAAACCCTAAGGTCGATTTAGATGATATTGATATTGAATATCCAGAAATGGAGTTGATTAAATGAAAATAAGTCCTGAAATTCCAAACTGGCTATTAAATATATTAAATGTAATTGATTTTAATAGAATAGGTAAATTACAGAAATATACTTTTTTATCTTTTACAAATAGTTATTGTAATAGCAATTTATCTATTTTACAAAAAAATAAAAAATATATAACAAAAGAAAAAAAAATTATATCTGCCGATTTTGACAATGATTTACTTGATATATTAAATCAATACGAATTTAGTAATATTAGCGATGAATTAAAAAATCAAATAACAAACTTTTTAAATAATTTTGTCAAAAGTTTACCACAAAAAAAAATAATAAAGGATTAATAAATGTTAGTAAAAGTAAAATATAACGATAACAATTTAAACGTTGTTACAAATAATGTAAGAATACCAGCAATGGCTAACGCAGGAAGTGCAAGTTTTGATGCAAATGGTAATATTGTAGCAACGGAAAAAGGTTATCAGAATAATTCAATTGCAATTGTTGTTTCTGGAACTGTCGCTATACCAGCTAATCGTTTCGTAGAAAGTACTGGTAGATTGGGAAGGTTAGAAATGAACAGTATAGGAATATCGCTCGATAGTGGCAACGTGGGCGATACGATAAATGTCGCAATAGGAGGCGTAGCATTAATTGAATTAGCAGGGGACGTAATCAGAGGGCAAGATGTAGTCTCAAATTCAATTGGACAGGCTATTCCGAATGTATCTTCTCCAGTAACAAACGGTATTTCGCTCGAAACAAAAACAGCAGGACAATTATGTCAAGTTATAATAAAAATATAATAAATTATGAACGAATTATTAATTGGGCTTATGATTACAACTTATGTTTCTCTGATGGGAATTATAGGTTATTTTGGCAAAACATTATTGAAAGAAATTAATAGTATTAAGGATAACAATATAAAAATAAACAATTTTTTAATTATTCAGATTGAAAAAAATAAAAACTACGAAGATGATTTAAAAGAAATAAGAGAAGAAATAAGAAATATTCTTTTATTAATTTCAGAATTAAATAAAAAAATATATAAAAATAATTTTTCATAATAATAAGGATTAAAAATAAATGAATAATACAAAAGTTAGATTTGAAGTTACAAAAACAGGGCGTAACAATAAAACAATTACAAGTGTTCATAGAAAAAAAACAACAGCTATTAATATTGTTTTACATTCAATTAAAACAAATAGTCCAGTAATGATAGAAAAAAAAATAATCAAGAAACCTATTAAAAGAAAAATAAGAAAATGTAGGTAGCAAAGTATGATTATCTAAATAAAAATCAATTAGGAGTGGTTTGTGACAGTCGAATATTAACCAAATTTATAAAAATGGAATAAATAAAATGGAAAAATTTAATAAAATCAGGGAATATTTAAAAAGGAATGTTATACTATTTGTTATAATTATAATAATTTATTATATAGCAATACCGGGGGTAGCTGAAATTAAGACAGTAATGTTTATTGTCAGTATTGAAATATTAGCGATATTATTATCAGGCTTAGCTATTTATACATATACATCTATTCAATTTTTCAAATTATTAAATGAAGGGACAGATGATAATATGAATAGATTTGAAAGACATGCAGTTTTAGAAATAATCGGTAAAATATTTTTAAGCGTTCATCTATTAGTTGGACTTGGTATAATAGGTATTTATGCGGTCGCTCCAATATGATGACAAAATTTATTATATTATTTTTAGCGTTACAAATAAATGTTTCTGGACAAAACAAATATAATCTAAATTGTGATTCTTCTATTTTATATTGTTCAGAAAAAATATTAATTGATTTTGCCGAGCAAGGAATTAATGAAAGAGAAAATAAAGATATTATTTTTGAATTTATTAAAAAAAGCGGCGGTAATAATATTAATGATGCCTGGTGTTATGCTTTACAATATTATTCTTTTTTCAAATGTAGTAATATAAATATTATTCCACGTTCTTTAGTTGCAAATTCAGTATTCAATTATGCCTTGAAAAATGGTAAAAAGGCTAAATATGAGGCTGCTCGACACGATTTAATAGTTTGGAAAAAATATAATTCTTGGAAAGGACATATTGAAAGAATAATAAGGGTTATTAATAAGAATTTAGTAATAACCATAGGCGGAAATACAAGTAAATACAAAGGAAGTAACAGCAACGGCGACGGCATATTTTACAAACAAAGAAATATTAGAAGTGCATTAAGCCGTTATTTATTAATTAGAGGTTTAATAGGATTTAAATAAATATGTTAATTAATAGTTTAATTGCTTTACCTCACGCATTGCCAAGTAGAGATAGTTCTATCTCTTATAATAAACTAACTTACAATACTGTTACAAATGATTTTGTTGATGCAGATAGTAATCCTATAATACCATACATTGCAGGTGGCGGTTATTTGCAAATCGCAGCAAAATGGATAACGTCAGTTGATGACGGTAAAGAATTATCTGCTAACTTAGTTGCTTATGATGATAATAAAGATAATAAAATTTTGATAAAAAATTTAACAATTAAAATTGGTGAAATTGTTACATTTGATACTAACGGTAATATTTTTACTGTTCCTGTTTTTTACCCATATTGGAGCATTGAATATATAGGAATGATTAATGCTATTCCAACCAGCGACACACATATTTTATTTTTAACAAGTATAAAAAAAGGTTGTTAATGAAAACAACAAAATTTGGAAATGAATTATTAAAAAGTGCTAAATATTATTTAGATATGCCTTGTATAGAAAAAGTTAATAATTATGTTTATTGTGATAATAAATTAACTAAATTTAACAATTTACAAACTGGTGATGCTTATTGCTCTGCTTTTGTTTCGCAAGTTATAAAAGATACTTTGGAAATTATTAATCGAAAAATGAAATTTCAATATGAAAATTCAGTGTTAAATTTATATTTAAAAAATAAGGATAATTTCAGAATAGATAAATTGCCGTTTCCTGGAGCAATAGCAATAATCAAATCAGGTCTAACAACAAAAAAAACTGGTATTAGTCATACCGCATTAATCCGTGATGTAAGAAATGATTTAAAGTATTTTACAACAATTGAAGCAAATACTTCATTGACTTCTCAAAAAGGGCAAGGCGTTGCATCACATGAAAAGCCAAGCTCTAAACATAATATTAATGATTATTTATTTATGCACATAGAAAGTTATTTCGATGATATGAAAGAATTAATTGACAATAATTTCGCTACTTACGATAATAATAATAATAATAATAATAATAATAATAATAATAATAATAATAATAATAATAATAATAATAATAATAATAATCTAAATAAATATAAATTATTAAAATAACGATGAATTATAAAACAATAATAAATAAAGTAATGATAGTAATTACAATAGTTATATTAACATTATTGATGAATAAACAATTTTTTCCAGCAGAAATTATTACAGAAATAAAATATGTCCATGATACTTTATTAATAAAATCAGAGCCTATTATTCTTGAAAAAATAAAAGCTAAAATTATTTATATAAAAGATACGATTATAGAAAGTAAACCATTTATTGCTCGTATTGATACGATTATAAAATATGATACTATTAAGATAGATTATATATTTCCAGACAATGAATTTAATTTATTTATTAGGAAAAAACCTGATACTACTTTTAATAATAATATTTATATTACAAAATTTATAGAAGTTAAAAGACCTATTGTTATTGATATTATTAGTCATACCGCTATATTTCTATTAGGAATAATTATAAAATGATTATAAAGTTATAAAAAAGAAACAATGAAAAGAAAAATGTTAAATGATTTAAAAGATAATATTAAGCAGACTCAACAACAAACTAATAATGTTGTAAATGTTACAACTGGTTTAGTTGTCAATGGTGGTCGTATTGCTCGTTATTGGCAAAATAAGGATATATTCATTACTAAATATACACACAAAAAAGATATTCATAATAATAATTTACATGCTTATACTGATGCAGCGTCTTTTGTTGAACACTTTAATTTACATTCTGTTGAATTTGGGAATTGGTTAAATCAATCGCTAAGGGTACAATTTCTTTATGCTGCAGCTGATTGTTTGCATCAATTAGCCGAATTATTTAATGTACCTGAAACCAAATTGGATTAAATAA